>Ga0126314_10000054_pt1 | contig 65953 bp, 59 predicted proteins | sample Plot105B_FD_92535 | JGI IMG/M metagenome (GOLD analysis project Ga0126314, IMG submission 92535) | Serpentine soil microbial communities from UC McLaughlin Reserve, CA, USA - Plot105B | ecosystem: Environmental > Terrestrial > Soil > Grasslands | place: USA: UC McLaughlin Reserve, Lake County... | reverse complement strand
AATATCCAGGCAACTCCGGCAGCTCCCAAATTGGCTATCTTTTTACCCGGACCAAACCGGCTTGACGCATCTCGTCTACCAGTGATATTAATAACATATCGTTCGTCCCAGTTGTAGTTGATTCTTCCGTATAAAGCGGCGTATTTATATTGCGAGTAGGTATTGTACTTATAAACTAACGCTGCGGCAGAATTGGGATCATCAACTAATGCATTGGATGCAAACCCCATATAATTTAATAAGGTTCTTTCATTGACGCGATTTTGATAGGTTCCTCCGGCTAAAACTGCCAGTTTACCTTTGCTAATCTTCATGTCCCAGTTAGCCTGTGGTTCAATGATCCATGATTGGCTACTCCCAGCACCTGTATTTAAATAAGAGTCAGCTGGCGTTCTGTTCTCGGAGGGCTTTGTTGCAGAAGATAACAACGTGCTCTGGTCAGCACTTCGGATATCATTAAGCCCAAGGTTGACTTTAAAGCCAAACCCTTTTGCGATTTCATAGCCTACTTCTGCATTTGTTAACAGATTATAAGTTTTAGAAGTAAACCTGTTGAGCGTTTGAGCGAGCGGATTTTCCCACGTGGAATTTTCCCAGTTCAAACTTCCATCCGAACTGTAAAGCGCTGGAGCGTTGGGCGCAAGGGCAAGTGCTGCATAGGTTAAATCCTGTGAAAGAAAATTACTGGTGTTCAAAATGTAGCTTGTGGACAGGTTTGTTTTAAACTTCTTGTTTTGCGAAGTATGTACAACTGAAAAATGCGTCGAAAATTTTCTTGCTTTATCATCACCTGGATACACTGTTCCCTGATCGTTATATCCAGCGCTAAACAAGAACTGGGTTTCATTGTTGCCTGCAGAAATTGATGCATTCATGTCAGTCATCCCGGCAGTACCGCCAATAAGAACTTCCTGCCAATCGGTATATCGGTTCTGATCCCAGGTTCCGTTGATATCATATTCACGAACGCCTGGTGTATTATCTTGATCGTTAGCAACAGCCTTCATTCTCATTGCGATATATTGTTGCGTATTCATCACATCAAGTTTCCTGATGACCTGGCTGATTCCTGATTTCACATTAACATCGAATTTAGTAGCGCCTGCTTTTCCTTTTTTGGTGGTGATGAGCACAACGCCGTTTGCACCTCTTGATCCATAAATCGCTGTGGCATCGGCATCTTTCAATATTTCGATACTCTCAATGTCGTTAGGGTTAATGCTATTTAATGGACTTGCACCTTTTGCACCCGTTGTTGTACCATGTATGAAGTAAGTGCCATAAAGGCCTTGATTAGAAGATAGTACTTCTGATATGAATGGAACTCCATCAATAATATACAAAGGTTCATTGCCGTTTTGTATGCTGTTCGTTCCCCTGATTCGAACCTGGAAATTGCTGCCCGGAATGCCAGATTCTTGTGTGATAGATATTCCGGTGACCCTGCCCTGCAAGGCCTGAAGTGGGTTGGTAACCGGTTGCCTTTCTATCTCCGCAGCGGTCAACTTACTTACACTCCCGGTATTGAGTGTCTTCGTAGTCGTGTAATACCCCTTATTAATCACAATCTCTTTAAGCTCCGACGAAACCTGCTCCAACTTCATTATACCCATCGACGCACTCGCCTTTAATTCAAGGGGTTTATAGCCCAAATAAACGATCACTATAACCGCATCCTCAGGCAAACCCTTCAGAAAAAACTCACCATCCCTATCAGTTACAGCACCTATGCTACCCCCTTTCACCTTCACCGAAGCCCCGGGTAATGGCTCTCCCTGCTCATCCACTACCTTTCCCCTCACATCTATCGCCGAAAAGAAATCCATGATCTTAGCCACCACAGACATATCCTTTTTGGTGATCACTACCGATTTGTTCTCGTTTATTTTATATTGAAGCGGCTGATCTGCAAATACCTGTTCCAGTACTTCAGCCAGTTCTGCATTTTTAACTGCTATGTTTACCTTCTTCGCATTCTTCAGGATGCTGTTGTTAAATATAAAGTCGTATCCTGTTTGTATCCTGATCTGATCTAAAACCTCTGTCAGCACAACATTCTTTTTAGACAGCGTAATGCGCTGCGCAAAAGAACTTGCACTTACATGCAGCATGGTTATGATTAACAGCAACGTGGTTAGCTTCATAATCAGTAAAATTTGCTTAGTACAGCCATGGGCCGGCACTAATTTTCTAATGTAAAAATTGTACATTTATATCGCTTGGTTTGTTAGCGGTTGCCTTGCATTGTCGAGATGGTTCAGGCAATTCGCGGTTTAGTAATGGTTGATTCAATTGGTATATTTCAAACTCAGCATTAGCCATTTCGGGTCCAACCGGGATGGCTTTTTAAGCTCTATGGGGTTACAATCACCCTCCTTCCCTCAATCTTAAAGTGTACACTTTCAGCCTGTTCCAGCAACTGAATCACTTCACTTATGTTTTTATTCCTCGAAATTTTAGCGGTATATAGCTCATTGGCTACATCACCCTTATACACCACATCTATATTGTACCACCTACTTAGCTTTCGCATAATATCCTGCAAAGGCTCACCGTTAAATACAAAATCACCATTCTTCCACGCCACCACTTCCTCTACATTGGCAGGTTGGACTTTAATTGCACCATCATATAGCAGCGACTGCTGGCTAGGTTTCAGTACCTCCTTATGGCCATTAACAGACACCCGCACAGATCCTTCTACCAGCGTAGTCCTGGTCCCGGCTTCATCCGCATAACTGTTAATATTAAAATGCGTACCCAATACCTCCACCGTTTGCTGATCCGTCTGCACGATAAAAGGATGCGCCTTGTCTTTAGCCACTTCAAAATACCCCTCTCCACTCAACAATATTTTGCGCTCTCTTCCAGAAAACTGTGCCGGAAACTTAATACTTGAAGCAGCGTTCAGCCAAACTTTAGTTCCATCAGGTAAGGTAAACTGATAAGTACCTCCCCTCGGCGTACTGGCAACGAGCAGTTCGCCTCCCTTTCCAGATCCGTTACGTTCGTTGTCGCGCACAGTGCCGGATCCTTCAGGAGACGAACCATCATTATAAATAAGTTTGTCATCGGCTATCCTCACTCCCGTTTTCGCATCACTCAGCTGTATGGTCTTTCCGTTGGCCAGTTTTATCGTCGCTATGTTTTTACCCGGCGCTATGTCATGGCTCACCATATCATGCTTCACCTGCTCCAATACATCACGGTTGCTATAGTTATAGAAATAGATTCCAAATACAATGGTTGCTACCGCAGCCGCTGCAACCGCAATCCTCGGCCACAATCTGATCTTTTTGCTGCTGTTAATTTGCGCACTCAGCTGAACATAAACTTCATCCGCCATTTGCTGTAAGCTCAGCTCAGTAAACACAGCATCAGGGGCATTCAATTCCTCACGAATCAAGGTCGCCAGGAACGCCTCATCTGCAGTCTGAAAAAGTTGAACGAGCTGGTTCACCTCATCAGCACTGCACCTGTTTTCAAGGTACTTTTTAAATAAATCTTGTATCTGCTGTGTTTCCAAAATCGTCCCTTTTTATACCTATTACGTACGAGACCGGAAATACATATGCTCCAGTATTAACTTTTTTTAAAATTTATGTTAATTGTGATTTTTTAAACTACAACAAACTTTATTTCCCTTAAGTTCTGCATCCTTTTTCCCTGCAGGCTCGTCTTAGCTCAAGACATTGTGCATCGGATCGATTATTCTTTGGACCTCGATTAGCAGGCTGATGTTTTGTTTATTAATTTCGACGAAATGAATATGATTAAAGCTCTTTTTATATGGATTGGTTTGTGTGCCTTAAGTGCTCGGGCTCAGCAAAATGAATCAATACTCCTGGACGGCTTGAACCACAGAATTACGGAGGTAAAGTCATTCGACAGTACTGATACCTCTGAATTTGGCATATTAGGGAATCAGATTTCGGGGTTTAAAGTGATCGGTCTGGGAGAGGCTACTCATGGCACAAGAGAGTTTTATCAGTATAAGGCTAAGCTCATCAAATACCTGGTCGAACATCAGGGGCTGAGGGTGCTCGTATTCGAATCGGATATGGTGGGTATGGAAAGCATCAATGATTATGTGCTGAATAAGGACGGCCTGACTTTAGAAAAAGCCATGAGTAATTATGGACTTTTTGGTATCTACAGGACACGCGAGGTAGCCGATTTGATTCAATGGATTAAAAGGTTTAATATGAAACAACCAGTTCAGGATAAAGTAATGATCGCTGGTATGGACGCGAATATGCCTTATCACATTGCCTCCAAAATACTGCAAAGTAAGTCGTTGTTCCCTTACCTGGATGACCGGCTCAAAAAAGATCTGGCCGAGATCAGGTCAATGCCCGAGCGCAGGAATTTTGGACAGGCAAGGAAAAAGTATCTCCTTGATGTTGCAGACAAGCTGGGTAGTATTGTTCAGGATAAACTCAATCCGGATTCGCTGGAGATCTATTCCCATTACATACAGCTGCTTATCCAGTCGTTGCGCATGATCAATCTGGATGACATCCAATTGAACACTGTGCGTGATGCGCACATGGCAGAGAATATATTATGGCTTTTACAGAAAACAACCGATAAGCAGACGCTGGCGATATGGGGGCACAACGGACACATTTGCGCAGACAAGTGGCGGGGTTATCAGTCGACAGGAATGCATCTCCGCAGCAAGCTAAAAGGCCGGTATTACGCCTTGGGCCTTGCAGTGGGAGAGGGTTACGCCAGGCTATGGGATTCCCGTAACGGCATACCGTTTCATAAGGCCCCATTACCGGCTATTCAAAATACCGGCCAGTTTGAGTTTGTACTTAAGCAATTAAAATATCCAAATTTCTTTTTGCCTATAGGCTCTGGAATTGAGGATAAGACGCTGAGAACTTATCTTTCAAAGCCACTTTTAACCAGAGTACTCGGCGCCCAGGTTGTTCGTTCCGAGCAAGATATATTGCTGCCGATCAGAGTGGACAGGGCGTATAATGGTATCGTATTTTTCAGGGAAACTACCAATGCCGCCGAAATAGTTTTTTAAATCAATGCCCACCGTTATAGTTCCTTCAGCACCCATTCCAATTCCAGATCCTTCCCTGCTAAATAATCCTCCATGGTATATACAATTGGCACATCAGGCATTATCCCCCGTCCGTTGATATCAGAAATATCACCAAAGTAAGCGGGCACGATTCCGTAAGAAAGCATAAGCTTACTGGCGGGAAGTATTTTATCTTTAACTATTCCTGCAGTCCAGATATTTTTGCTGCCGCCTGTTTCTTCTCCGACAAATACCACGTTCTTCAGATTTCGCATATTGGCCGCCAGCAAACTGGTCGCCGAAAAGCTACCGCCATTGATCAGCACATAGATTTTACCTTTAAATATGCTGGTATCTGGTGTTACAATTGGAAATTGAAATTTAGCCACCCCATTTATCCAGTCACGTATCCTGGGGTTTCCGTAAAGTAACTTTTGTTGCTTTAATTCAGAGGGAAGCTTGTAGAAATAGGTCGGGGTATCAATAAAGTGGCTGTATACACTTGCGGCCCAGCCTGTTTCTCCGCCCGTGTTGCCACGGAGATCTAAGATAAGCGTCTTTATTTTTTTCTTTTGGATGTCCGCAAAAATGCCATGATACCCAATATAGTTAGGGCCATTAACGAAACTCCTGATTTTGAGGTACGCAACATTACTGTCAGGAGTTAATAATCTGTACTCCGTATTCGGCGGCGGAGCCACACCACTACTATCATAACCTGGTTTCTCATAGGGATTCAGTACAATTTGCCGGGTGCTGCTCCCGGAACGGAGCTCAAAGTTCAGCGGTTGCTTAGCCGGATATAAAAAACGGTAGCGCTCCGCAAATTGCCCCACATTCATCAGGAAGTGTTTGAAGGTAGTATTAAAACCGTCTGAGGTAATATAATGGCTTAAACTATCTATTATTTTTGCTGAAGGCACACCATTAATGCTTAAAATCTCTGAGCCAGCAGCTATTGTGCTATCTGCCCAGAGATTTTTACTAATAAAGAGTCTGTCTGCAATCACTCTGTACTCAAACTGATAAATCGGGTGCTGGGTAATCGGGGTTTTTAAAAAGAGGACATCTTTTGCGGTAAGCTTGGCGTATTCAATTTTAACCGTCAAATGTCCATCACCTATATAACTGATCACACTAAGCAATTTAACATACAAGCTTATGCTGGTAAGCGGCTCATTAATGGTATTCCTTAAACTATCGAATTTATATTCAAGCTGTTTTTTCGTGATGTACAGATAAAGATTCGGGTTTTCCTTCTCTAAAGTTCTTTGTACCTCATAAACATCTTTTCTCAGATCAGCGGGAGTATGCAGCTTTACAGAAATCTCATTAAGATATTGAGCCTTCCCCAAGGAAGCGGAAAGAACAAGGCAAACGATAGTCAGAAGATACTTCATGAATGAGAACAGAATTTATCAAAAGTAATACTTAAAGCGGGATTATTTCAAAATCATTGACCCCATTGACCCCTAATTTCCCAATCAATAATTGGGAAATTAAAATTCCTTATTTAATCCGGTACTTTATCATCCAGCTGCCTTTCAATCACAGCCCTCAATTCTTCCTTATCTGGCAAGTACAACTGATACTTACTGACAAACAACTGAGAACTTATATTATGCATGGCGTATTTGACAAGCAGATCATCTTTTTGTTTAGCCAGTACGATGCCGATAGGTGGATTATCACCCTCCGTATTTTCTTCATGTTCAAAATACCCGAGGTACATATTCATTTGGCCGATATCCTCATAACCTACCTTTTCTTTCTTTAAATCTATTAAGACAAAACATTTTAATATCCTGTGATAAAAAACAAGATCAACATAATGATGCCTGTTGTCCAGTGTGATCCGGTATTGTCTTCCTACGAAAGCGAACCCTTTACCAAGTTCCAGCAGAAAATGCTGCAAATGTTCAATGATGCGTTTCTCCAGTTCCGACTCGGTATAATTATGAGGTTCAGGTATCTTCAGAAAATCCAGCACATACGGATCTCGAATGATATCCAATGGATGAGTCATAGCCTGACCTTTCTTAGCAAGAGCTAATATCTGATCCTTGTCTTTGGAAGCGGCTAATCTGAGGAACAAAGAAGCCTTCTTTTGGCGCTTTAATTCTGGAATAGACCACCTTTCGAAAATAGATTGTTGTTCATAGAAGTGACGTTCCAACTTATTTTCAATTTTCAAAAGTTCAACATAATGTGACCAACTCAATAGGTGAGAAGGCTTCTCACCTATTGGATACTCCAAATACAATAATCTCATGTAAATCAGATTACTTCTGCTAAACCCTTTCCCGTGAAGAACGCTTAGATCGCTGGACAAATTGTTAATCAAAAATTTACCATAGGTTGCGCGTTCGGCACCACCTTGTTCAAACTCAACAATATGTTGTCCGATTTGCCAATAAGCCTCCATCAAGCTTGCATTTACAGCCTGAACAGCTTTAAAATGTCCTTGACTATACGTTGACGAAATGGTTTCTAAAAGTTTCTTGTAATTGCCAGATAATTCAGTCATTATTTCAAATAAGTTTGTGTGCCAAGGTCATTAAAATTCAACACCCAAACCTATTTGTACCATTAAATTATTTCGGCCCATCTGACCATTTGCTAAATGAACAGAAAAAACCTTATTCCATAATTTTCTCTGCAAGCTTTGCCGCAAAATCATCCATATTAACCGTTCCGGTATTGCTCAGTATAATAATCGTCGAGCCATCCTCCAGGATATGAAAAAGCATTCCATTGGAGAACTTCAAAATATCATCGGAAGTAGCATACATCGCCCCCGATGCATACCAGTTTTCCATATAAACCGGAAGATCATTCACCAGTTTTTTGATATCATCCCTATAAAAATAAGTATTTGCCAGGCCACTGACAATCCTGTCCTGAGCCAGCATTCCGGAATTATGCATAGCTAAAGGCAACAGAATCTTTTCCTTTAATACTTCCTCAAAACTTTTCCCGCTCAGCTTTTCAACGATCTTTCCCAGAATAATAAAGTCCGCATTTTTATAGTCGAACTCCTTACCCGGCTCTCTTGCCAGTTCCATACTGCAAAATTTTTCCAGCATCTGGTCCGTCGTATTCGGCAGCTGATACTGCGGCAAACCATTCTTTAATACACCCTCCAGCGATGAACCATTCTCATCCATATTGCGCAGTTAAGAAGCTGCCTTACTGTTACTTTACTTCCGCCATTACCTTTATATTCTGGCAGATAGGTAATGATCGGCTTTTCCAGATCTATTTTACCCTGCTCCACCAGCTGCAAAACGAGTACGGATGTAAAAGCCTTGGTGATGGATGCAATCTTATACCTGGTCTCCGGCTTGTTCTGTACACTTAAGGAAAAATCTGCCAGGCCAAAACTTTTCTTATAAACCGCACCAGATTTCCTGGCAATGAGTATAGTCCCATGAAAATTGTTCTTTTTTACATACGCACTAATAAAAGCCGCTGTCTGATCAGATTGTGCCGATGCAGCTGTCAATGTAAAAAGAAGTAAAATGGTCAATAATTTTCTCATGTTGCAACCATAAGTGTTTGTATAATAGGACGTAACAAACGAACCGATAGTTGCATACCCGTACAACTTTTACCCACAATGGCAAGAGTTATCCAAATATCCTGATGCTGGAACTCTAACATAAAACATCCCCCGTCGTCAGCCTTGTGCCACAATTTTTCAGTTGTAGAACATTATGGATAGTTTACCTGTAGTTTTGATCATTAACCCGATACTAATGGATTTACAACTTCTTAATAAAACAGCATTTATAAGCGGTTCGACCGCAGGAATTGGTTTTGCAATTGCCCACAGTTTACTGCAGGAAGGCGCTAAAGTGATCATCAACGGCAGAACTGAAGATGGTGTTGCCGCAGCCGTTCAAGAGCTAAAGCAACTGGTCAGCGGAGCAGATGTTTCAGGCCTGGCAGCCGACTTTTCAAAAGCAGCAGAGGTCAGTGCATTGATCGATCAACTGCCGGATGTCGACATTCTGGTCAACAATGCGGGGATCTTTGAGCCCAAGCCTTTTGAAGAAATCCCCGACGAAGATTGGTTTCGCTTTTTTGAAGTCAATGTAATGAGTGGGATCAGGCTATCCAGAAGTATCTTCCCGAAGATGCTGGCAAAAAACTGGGGTCGTATCATCTTTATTTCCAGCGAATCTGCGGTATTTATCCCCGATGAAATGATACATTACGGTATGACCAAAACTGCACAACTGGCTATCAGCAGAGGACTTGCAGAATTGAGTAAAGGCACCGGAGTTACTGTAAACTCCATCTTGCCCGGCCCCACAAAGTCTAAAGGCGTTGTTACATTTATCGAGGATCTGGCCCGAGCAGGCAATATTTCAACAGATGAAGTCGAGACCGATTTCTTCAAGAATCTAAGACCCACATCACTATTGCAACGCTTCGCCTCGGTCGAAGAGATCGCAAATACAGTAACCTATTATGTAAGCCCCCTTGCCTCGGCAACAAACGGTGCGGCAATAAGAGTAGAAGGCGGGCTGGTTAGGTCAATTTTATAAAAGTAAAATCATAACACTGTCGCAGACAGTTCAAAAGACTAATCAGCAAATTCTTTTTCGACGATTTGCTGATTAGTCTTCACTACTACAAGATCAACAATTCCCGGATTTATACCCCCTTCAGCAGAGCCATCTCCGCGGGTGCTCCATTCAGTGCCATCCTTAAAAGTGATCACAGTATCCGGTGCATTCACGATATCACCATTCGGAGCCTTAGATTTCAGCACCCTGGTTACCCCCGACACTTCCTCATAATTATACGTTTTGGTACCGAACCCCATGAAGCCATTTAGTTTAATGGATTGCGCTCCGAATGAGGAAAACAGATCCAATACCAATACACTCAGAGGAATCACCAGAATAGCGACGAAGCGGAGCACATACCCCATCGCCAGCTCATAGTTGAATTTATATTTAAGATTGTAGTAAGCCATAAATTCACCCCACTTGTCTTTTAAATGGCGTTTACCCAGCGCAGAGGCCAACACTGCCGCGACCAGCATACCATCAAAAAAAGCCGGGAGCAACAGGAACGCTATATCCGGCCTTATTAATATTCCCGCATCTTCAACGTTTCCGATTCTAAAATCTGAAATTACCCTAAGCAACTGGTAGAAGAAGTAAATCAGCACAACCGTGAGCAGCACAGTCAACCCTATAAACCTGAGATCAAACCCCAGGTATTCCATTCTTAACTGTGCATAAGTTTTGTTAGTAAAATACTTCGATTTGGAAACAGGCATAATCTTGCCAAATAGCCTATATAGCCCGAGAGACGCTGCAACTGTGAGCACGGAAAAGAGATAGTTTTGCATTTTTTAGATTTTCCCCAAGTATACTAACTTTATGGAATATTCAGAAAACGACACAGAAAACCAGGTGAACTCAGACATAAAAATCGAATAATTTAAAACCAGCTTACCTCATAAGTGTTAGAAATGATACAACTACTATCACACTACCATGAGAAAATATCTGATCTTCTGCACATTTCTTGCCTACGCAACTGCGCTAACCTCTTGTATGAACGGTGGCAAAGGTGAGCGCCAGGTTACACCTGCAATTGATTCCATCAGCGACACCCTGGCAAACCGGAATGCGGCCTTACCAGATGAAGGGAAACTGACTAAGGAGGAACAAACATTTGTTTACGCCGCAGCAACCGGAGGCTTAATGGAGATTGAAGCAGGTAAGGTTGCTGCTGCTAAATCAAAAAATGCAGAGATCAAAAAATTCGCAGACCAAATGGTAACCGATCATGGCAAGGCGGCAGCTGAGTTAACCGCAATTTCAAAAAAGCTCGGTCTGGAAGCGATCGATACCCTAAGCAGAGAACAAACTGCGCACCTTAGAGAACTCCGTGCATTAAACGACCTGGCTTTCGATAAGCAATACATGACCATGATGATCGAAGATCACGCCAAAACAGTCAGACTCTTTGATGATGGAACCCGCCTGCCAAACACTGAGTTAAAAGCATTCGCAGCCAAAACAATCCCTGTCATCAGGCATCACCGCGTAATGGCAATAGAACTCGGCAAAAAGTTAAACCTGAAGAATGTCAATACTGGTGATGATCTCGCTGGTGAAAGCCCGGCGCCCGGACACACCAATTAAATTGGCATGAAGATATTGGTACCTAGAACAACTACACAGCCCAACGCTGTCTGTACTAGTCCTGATCCGGATCCGTACCCCAGCCGTCAAATTCGCAATCGAATTCATAACCCAATTCACACATCTCCTTAGTCCAGGAAACAATCAGATCTTCGTCCATAAGCATTTTGATCGTCCAACCTGTGATTACAAACGAGTTAGAATCCCCCTCAGACAAGCCATACTCAACAGAATAATCCAGTTTTTCCAGCGCAGCAGCCAATGAAGCGGCTTTATCTTCAACATTCGTATAAAAAAAGTATTCCAGTTTTAACGCTTTATCTGCCGAAACATCATGCGTTCGCAATTGCTCAATCACCTGAGGTGTCATCTGCATCTGTCTGCTGCGATTTTCGATGAACGAATCCTCGCTTATAAATTGTCCTTTATTAGATTTTGGTTTGAGAAAGTCAAAAAGCCCCATTGTGATTATTATATTCGGCTAAGCTACGAATAGTTTTAAAAACCTCAGTTATCCGATCCAAATCTCGCACTTTCTACAATGATCGTGCAGGCCCAGGAAATCGACACATTAATTGACGTCGGAGGCTACAAGCTTCACTTTCATGTCATAAAAGGAAAAGGCACACCCATCCTATTCGAATCAGGCGGCGGTGATGATGCAAGCATTTGGAATGCTTTGCTCCCCAACATCCATAAAAAGCTCGGGGCAACACTCATTACGTACGATCGTGCCGGATTCGGAAAAAGCACCATAGACACATCCGGATTAATCATATTGACAGAAGTATCACAGTAATCGGTTCCGACCATCCCCCATACCAGGGTACCGACAGTCTAAGATGGAAAAATTGCCTCAAATCCTTTGGCCTGGAAAAGTCCAACCGGAAATATATTATGGCCAAAAAATCAAGCCATTATGTCTTTTTAAAAGATCCCGAACTGGTCGTTAAAGAAATTTTTACGTTATATCATAAAGTCCATTAGTACCAACCACTATCTTCGGCAACTTCCTAACTCCTACATTTCTGCAGCTTTAGAATTGAGCCTCCTGAAATATGGAGCATCGGCCAAATATTTAAGAATAGATTCAGGATCTTTATCAGCAACTTCATTCACCGTAAAAGGCTGGAGATGTCCTAATTTTAACAGCGATCCACACCCTGCGTCTTTGAACAATTTGCTTAGCTGCTCATTCTTGTCAATATGGTAAGCGTTGAAATCCGGCAGTTTATCAATTTCGAGGTACTTTTTATCTACAACCTCAATATTCAGCAATCTGCCTAGCTTTTCACCCTCAGGCGTATTGTTATTGGTCAAAAACAGGAATGTATGAATCACCAGTTTATTTTCATGGAGCTTCACGATAAAATATCCAACCTTCTGATCGGAAACCAGGTAGTCTACCTGGCATTTATTTCCACACCAGGTATAAGCTATGCGTTGTTGTATAAAAGTATACAACAGGATTTCATGCATAATACCCGGAGTGATATTGATCCTTTCGTTCAACCGTTGCAGGGCGTGTTTGCTGATATATAAATCCAGCGGAATGTCGAGCCCGGAAACTTTAAAACCCAATGCCGAAGGCTTCACCTTAAAGTTTTCCCACTTGAAATCTTTGTTTACCCAGCCCAGCCTGATGGCGTCACGAGGTCCCTGCGTTGTGCTCACTTTCTCTTTTTCAGGTTTATAAGTATGGATGATAATGTCATTTGTTGGATTAAAGGGTGAAAAATAGGGAGTCATCTCCAAATCTCCCCTGTAAATCCTGTCATTATAATCACTTAGAAAACGGCAGGTATCTACAACAAGATCAATCAGTAAGTCCTGAACATGTAAATGAACTTTTCCATTTGTCTTATAGGGTTCCATTTGCTTTTTGACTTCAGCAAGTCTCGGATCATTATCTACTTTCAACTCACTAACGCAATCTATCAGCGTCTGAGCCTCAGATAAATACCAGGTCAGCGGAATTTTGTTGCCATTGGGAAAGGGCACTTCCAGATCATCCATCAGCTGATGCAGTAATTTATGGAATTGAACCGTTAATGTTTTTGAAAGTTCTGAGCCGGGCGCTGCTTTAGCCTTCAGGCTTGGATACCGCAAATCGTGTAGCTTGTCAATAAAAATCGGAGGAAATTTATCCAGTAAGCCTGTTCCGCCAATCAGCTTTATGATCTCCCTGGTCCGGTATATAAAGCGCTCCTTCATAGCCTTGCGCTGTAGTTCTAAATGCGCGGCGGTCTTAACCGCGGCAATTTTCTTTTTCTTCCTGTCCATAATAAGCTAGTTGTTATGAGCAAAAGTATGTAAGTTTCGGGCTGCGACTAAAAATGGAAAACACTTTTATACTATAATCAACTCAGCAATAAGTATTTAATTTTCAGAACCGATCATCTGATCTGATTAAAAACTACCGAAACCAGTATACCAAGTGCAATTCCATCTTTACCAAAATGACTGCGGATTGTTTTCATGGCCTTAACCATATGGTCGTTTACCGTACCTGCCGAGATACCGAGCAATAACGCAACCTCTTCATAACTTTTGCCTTCGAGCTTGCACAGCACAAAAATCTTTTTGCGTTGCGCCGGCAATATATCTATGACCTGCCTGAGCTTCTCATTCTGCTCTTCTGTACCAACAAAGTCGTTATCATAATAAAGCTCTGTAGAAACACTAATCAGATGATCCATCACCTTTTTATCCGTAGCCGCCTTTCTAAAAAAATCAATCACCAGATTTTCAGCTATTCTGAATACATAAGACCTGAATGATTGTTCAGGGTCAAGCCCCTCTCGTTTTTCCCATACCTTCAGAAAAACATCCTGAAGTATTTCTTTGGCAATTTCTTCATCCTTCAGCAACCTGATCAATTTTCTGAGGATCTTAACACCGTAATTCAGGTATAGCTGCTCAAAAGCACGCTGATCGCCCTGCTTTAATAAAGCAACAAGTTCATGATCAGTAAATGTGCTGTAAGCAGCCATGGTATTTTATTATGCCCTATTCCTAAGTTAGTGATTTAGTTTGGTAAACATATACATAATCACCTGCACCACCAATGACCGGTCAGATTATTTTGCTGACTTCCAACGAATACCAGCAGCCAAACTGAATGGGCACGCAGCAATAAGCAGCACCGCTGTCACTTCAGCCTCTCCCCGACAAAGTTCTGCGTATATTTGCGTATCATTTCTCTCACTTCACGGAACCGCTCCATCACCTCTTCCTCCGTACCTTCCGCTTTGGCCGGATCGGGAAAGTTATGATGAAATTTTACCGCATTGGCAGGGAAATACGGACAGCTCTCTTTTGCATGATCACAACTGTAATCACGTAATCAAAATCGGTAGCACTGTATTCGTCAATATGATTTGAAATGTGGCCGGAGATGTCTATCCCATCCCTTCTCATAATTTCAATGGCCCTTGGGTTTACTCCATGCGTTTCAATGCCAGCGCTATAGATCTCTGCGTTATTCTTCTCATAACTCAATCCGCTAATAAACCGCTGATTTCCGTAGGCAAAAAATTAACAGCAACCACCGCCCGGTGTACAACTGTTCGCCGCATCAGCCAGATTGATCATACGCTTTTTAGGAACATCTTCAACTCCGCAGGCTTCTTTGGCAAGACAAGCCGTTTGTTTGGAAACTAAAAGGAAAGTAGTCCCGTCAAAACCAAGATCGTACTTTCCAATCGTACCCGATTGATATTCAACTTCTATTTCCAGGTCTTCCATGCCCAGTACCTTTTCCGACAACGTGATAATATTCAACAATTTTCCTGCCTTTAAACGATGCTCATAATCATCAGCGTTCCACAATTGAAAATTTGCTACCCTTTCATGCCGCACTTTACCGCCGCAGTCAATAAAGTCCTTTGTAATGATTCCAACTTCCGTGACATGAAAATATTCCGGCACCATTTCACCATTTTCCAACTGAAAATTTACTGCCTCAGCAGTAGCTAAAATTTCTTTGATTTCTGATAATTTCATAGTTATTGATTTTAATTACAATATTGCCATTTAACGATTGATCATCCTAAAAAAGCTAGCAGCAGCTTTCAGGGCTATCATAAGATTTAAAGAACGCACCAAGTTGCGACTCTAATAGCGCCCAGGTTTTTGGCTCTATGCAATAGCATACTTTCACACCCTCAATTGTTCCCTGAATGATCCCGGCATTTTTTAGTTCTTTCAGGTGTTGTGAAATCGTAGCCTGGGCAAGGCCAAGTTCTTCGACAAGATCCCCACAAATACAAGCCTTTGCAGCAATGATCTGTTGCAAAATTGCAATTCTTGCCGGATGTGCCATTGCCTTAAGTAAGCTTGCAAGTCTGTTCTGTTCTTCAGAAAATATTTCTGTTCGTGTAAGTCCCATAGTTTTATATCGCAATATTACGATTACAAGAACATCAATCCAAATTATATATCGTAATTTTACGATATATAATCATATACACCTCATTACAAGCATCTTAACTGAAAAACACCTCATTAGCAAATCTCATTAGACCGTATGATGCTGATACTGTTCTGCGACTCAGCTACTACTCACCTACTGCTTACCAGTTCCGGTTCTTCTGCGTACCATCTGCGCAAGACCTTCGGTAAACCGGTACCTTTTTCCGAAGCAGGTACGGCGAAAGTACGTTTCAGCCGCAGCTTTGCTAAGAGGTAGCTGAGTAGTAGTACAGAAGCAGTACACTATCTCCGATGTTTTTTTGACTTCTCATAGGGGTAAGGTCAAAACTGGTTGTCGTATGTAAAAAGCTTAAAAAAATGAACAGACCCTTTTACATCCCACTTTTAATTTTCCTGCTGACCACAGGCAATGTATTTGCTCAAAAAGCACTCAAAGGAACGGTTACAGATAAAGACGCTAAAATCCCGCTGGCCGGTGTTACGGTCAGGATTCTTGACCTTGAACCTGTAAAGGCCACCACTACCAAAGAAGACGGCTCCTTTCAGATCGCGGCAGTTCCTGCCGGCAGGCATACCATAGCCATTAGTTCTACAGGTTACCGGCCGGTGCAGCTGTCCGAAATTCTGATGACTACCGGAAAAGAAACGATACTGAATATAGAGCTCGATCCGCTAAACAATAAACTGAATGAAGTTGTCATCAGTGCTTCGGCAGGGAAACAACCACTCAACCAGATGGCACTGGCCAGCGGCCGCTCTTTCTCTCCTGAAGAGACCAATCGCTATGCAGGTGCATTCTTCGATCCGGCAAGGATGGCTCAGACCTTTGCGGGTGTAGTAGCGGCAGGAGATAACAATGAGATCATTGTAAGAGGAAATTCGCCAAAGAGTCTGCAATGGCGGCTGGAAGGAATAGAAATCATCAACCCGAATCACTTTAGTACCGAGGGCGCGGCCGGAGGTGCGGTAAGTATGATCAATACCACCGTTTTGGGGACATCAGATTTCTATACCGGGGCGCTTGGTGCCGAATACAACAATGCCAATTCAGGTGTATTTGATCTTAAGTTCAGAAAAGGAAATTCAGACAGACGCGAATATACCTTCAACATAGGAGCACTTGGTGCAGGCTTTACTTTGGAAGGACCGTTCAGCAAAAACAGTAATGCTTCTTACCTGGTCAGCTACCGCTATTCTTCACTGGGTCTGCTGAAAGATGCGGGTGTAGAAGTGTCAGATACGGGGGTGCCCAAATACCAGGACCTGTCTTTCAATATAGTTGTGCCAACTACGGGCGCCGGAACTTTCTCTCTGTTCGGTATCGGTGGTTTGGGCAGCATCAGTTCTGAGGCCAAGCGCGATTTCAGTAAATGGGAAGAACGTATGGACGCTTACGACCTGAATTCTAAATACCACTCGGGAAGCGGAGGTTTAAAGCATATGTATATTGCAAACAGCAACCTCTATTTCAGCAACGTGTTTTCTTATTCCAATAGCCTGAGCTCGGACAGAAGAGACACGCTAACCAATAGCTATGTGGTGAATATGGCTCAGAAGAATCGTTATGAAAACAGTGCGTTTCGGTATGCCGGGGTAGTAAATTACAGAGTAGGCAAAACCAATACCATACGTATGGGTTTAAATGCCGCCCATCTGATGTATGATCTTTATGCAGTGGATCACAAAGCGGAACAGGGCGGTTTGAAAGAGCTGCTGAATCAAAATGGCAGTGCCAGAACCTTTGATGCATTTATTCAGGATAAGCAGGAGTTCGGTGACAATGTTACTTTAAACGCCGGCGTTCATGCCAATTATTTCAACCTGAGCGACAGCTGGAGCCTGGAGCCGAGGCTGGGGCTGGAATTCCAGTTGCCGGGAAATCAGCAGATCAATCTTGCAACGGGTTTGTACAGCCGGTTGGAGCCATTGTCTTATTATTTTGCGAGCGGTGCTTCTTCGGGTCAGGTCGTTAAAACGAATTTATCGCCCACCAAATCAGCGCAGGCAGTACTGAGCTATGAAAAACTACTAGGCAATGTAAAATTCAAGAGTGAAGTGTATTATCAGCACTTGTACAATGTGCCGGTTTCTAACGATCCTGCTGTTAACTTTTCGCTGCTGAATGAATCGGACAATATGGCGATCGGCTCATCTGATTACCGCAGCCTGGTGAACAAGGGAAAAGGAAAAAACTACGGGCTTGAGCTTTCGTTGGAAAGATCGCTGAGGAACGGGTATTATTTCATGATCACCTCTTCCTTGTTCGATTCCAAATTCAAGACCGCTTCGGGACAGGAGTTCAATACCACCTTCAACACGCAATATGTGGGCAATATCCTGGCCGGAAAGGAATGGGCCATCGGCAAGAGCAAAAAGAACCTGCTGGGGCTAAATGCCAAGCTGATCTATGCAGGGGGCAGAAGGTACTCACCTGTTATGGTGCAGGAATCTATGGAGCGTGATGAATGGGTAGTTGACCAGTCGAGGGTAAATACACTCAAAGCAGAGCCTTACATGCGCCTGGATTACTCGTTAAGCTATCGCATCAACGGCAGGCGGGTGAGTCATTTACTACTGCTCGACATTCAGAATGGACTGGATAAACGCAATACGATCGGTGTCTATTACAACCCGAGCAAGCGTGCGGTCGAGGCCAACAAATGGATCGGAATTATCCCTACCATCAATTACCGTATCGAAATCTAATGGGTTCAGGATAGCTTCATCATCCGCATTACAAAGTAAAAACCGATGGCACAAAATGTGAGTGCTATTGCAGTACCCCACCAAAGCACATCAAATCCGTAAGCAGCAGCTACACGGGTACCAATAAAAGGCGAGCCTATATGACCTGCGGAAAAGGACAGCGCATTGAGCGCCATATAGGCTCCTCTTTTTTTAACGGAAGAGCGTTTCAGCGTCACGGTCGCCATGAATGGCATCGCCAGTATTTCGGCCAGGCAAATCACAAACATAGAGATATACAGCACGGGGATCCCTTTGGCCAGATTCAGGATCAGGAAGGAAAGTGCGCACAGCAGGGTTCCGGCGATGATGATGGTACGAACGGTAAAATTCCGTTCGGCAATGTGTACCATGAGCATTTCTAACGAGAAAACCACCACACCGCTAAAGGCCAGTATAATTCCGATCTGCATTTCGGAAAGCAGGTAGACGGTTCGGTAATATAAGGGCAGCGTACTGAGCAGTTGAAGGAAGCAAATGGCAAATACACAGCAGAGCAGACTGAAGAGCAGGTAAGGCAGGTCATGATATGGAGATCTTTCCGGCTGGCCTGTTTCTTCACTTACTGCGGCATCTTTCGTTTTTACACTTCCCTTGAGGTTTCTGAAATAGAAGAAGAAGAGTATACCCGAACAGCATGCGCCAACAGCATTGCCGTAAAATAAGAAGCTGTAAGAGATAGCCGCGAGGAAACCACCAAGCGCAGGGCCGATAGAGAAACCGAGGTTCATGGCCATTCTGTTAAGCGAAAATGAGCGCACGATATTGTCTGGTTTGGAATAGTAAGCGACCGAAACAGAGTTTGCCGGCCTGAAGGTTTCTGATGCCAGACTGAGCATAAAAACACCTATAGCCAATGAAAATACAGATTCCAGTTGTGGCAGGATCAGGAACATGGGTACGGTAAGGAACAGGCTGATGAGTTGTACTTTAAAATGCCCCGCCTTATCGGTAAGCCAGCCACCCAGGAAATTGCCGGAAACAGCACCCAGGCCAAAGCAGCTGAGCACGGTACCGGTATCCTGCAGTGAAAAATGCAGGTGATTGACCATATATACACCCAGAAAAGGAATCACCATGGCCCCGCTCCTGTTGATGAGCATAACCAGCGACAACATCCATGACGGGGTAGACAGGCCTTTGTAGGCATCCAGGTATAACTTTATAAATGCTTTCATATTAGTAATTGGCTAATGCTAAACTGAGCACTTCCTGTATCTTTTCTACAGGCAGGTCTTTATTAGGATCAATAAGGAGAATTTTCATCTTTGCCCGCTTCTCGATCAGCAGGTCCGGGTGGTCTATATTTTTACTGCGAACGATACCGATATAGGGCTGCTTGCAGGTCTTGTGGATCCAGAGGTAACAGAACATCTTTCCTTTATAATAAAAGAAGGGCAGCTTATATTTCCATTCTGCGGTGAGGTCAGGATTCCAGGCCAGCAGATAATCTCTCAGCGCAAGCATACAGCTTCTGATGGGTTCTGCTTTTTGCTGGTAAAAATCGTCGAGCGGCGTTAACATGCTGGTTTGAAGAATGGTTTATTACAAAAGACGCGATATTTAAATGTAAAGCTACATCTTAAAAGGATTTTCTGAACTACAACTACCTCATCAGGACAAATTTTCAGTATAAAGTGCTATTTATCAGCAATTTAGTCATAGTCAAATAAAATTTACCGACAAAATTTCCGATCCTCCACAAAAAACCAAGGTGGCATTTGCTTTGTTTACGTCTTTTCATGAACTTCAACAACTTTACTATAAAAGCCCAGGAAGCAATTCAGCAGGCTTCCGAAATAGCTCAGGGCAACCAGCAACAAGCTATTGAGACGGCGCACCTGTTAAAAGGTCTGCTCACTGTTGATGAAAATGTGGTTTCGTATGTTTTAAAGAAACTAAATGTAAATCTGAATATACTGAACCAGCATTTGGATAGCCAGATAGAAAAGTTCCCTAAGGTTACAGGCAGCAGCCCTTACTTAACTTCGGGAAGCAATTCCGCTTTGCAAAAGGCACAGTCTTACCTGAAGGAATTTAAAGATGAATTTGTATCTGTAGAGCATTTACTGCTTGGCATCTTGTCGGTAAGCGACAATACTTCCAAGTTGCTGAAAGATCAGGGTGTAAACGAAAAAGACCTTAAAACTGCGATTATATCATTAAGAGGCGACAGCAGGGTAACTGACCAGAATGCGGAAGCTACTTATAATGCCCTGAACAAATATGCACGCAACCTGAACGAATATGCAGAATCGGGCAAGCTGGATCCGGTGATCGGTCGTGATGATGAGATTAGGCGGGTGATCCAGATTCTTTCAAGACGGACAAAAAACAATCCGATTCTGATTGGTGAACCGGGCGTTGGTAAGACCGCGATTGCTGAAGGGATTGCCTTCAGGATCATCAAGGGCGATGTACCAACCAACTTAAAGACCAAAACCGTCTATTCTCTGGATATGGGTTCACTGATCGCGGGTGCAAAGTACAAAGGCGAGTTTGAAGAGCGTTTAAAGGCTGTAGTGAAAGAGGTAACTCAAAGTGACGGAGACATTATTTTATTCATAGATGAGATTCATACCCTGGTAGGCGCTGGTGGCGGTGAGGGTGCGATGGATGCGGCGAATATTCTGAAACCTGCTTTGGCAAGGGGTGAGCTGCGTGCTATAGGTGCAACTACGCTGGATGAATATCAAAAATATTTAGAGAAAGACAAGGCGCTGGAACGTCGTTTCCAAAAAGTGATTGTAGATGAGCCCGATACTCAGGATGCCATTTCTATTCTTCGTGGATTAAAGGAACGTTATGAAACCCACCATAAGGTGAGGATTAAAGATGAAGCCATCATTGCCGCTGTAGAAATGTCGCAAAGGTATATTGCAGACCGGTTTTTACCGGATAAGGCAATTGACTTAATGGATGAGGCGGCTTCTAAGCTGAGACTGGAAATGGACAGCGTTCCGGAAAAGGTAGATGAGCTAAACCGTAAGATCATGCAGCTTGAGATTGAACGTGAGGCGATCAAAAGAGAAGGTGATGCTAAAAAAGTAAAATCACTGGGCGAGGATATTGCCAATATGTCTGCTGAACGTGACGAGATCAAAGCCAAATGGCAGGGCGAAAAGGACCTGGTAGATAACATCAATAATGAGCTGGAGCAGGTTGAAAACTATAAACTGGAAGCTGACCAGGCCGAACGTGCAGGAGATTATGGCAAGGTTGCCGAAATCCGCTATGGCAAAATCAAGGAAGCTCAGGATAATGTAGAACAGTTAAAGGTTCAGCTTGCCGGTCTGCAAAGCGAAAGCCGGATGCTGAAGGAAGAGGTAACTGCCGATGATATTGCGGGTGTAGTAGGCCGCTGGACGGGAATCCCTGTGACTAAACTGGTTTCCAGCGAGAGAGAGAAATTATTGAATCTGGAAGCTGAACTGCATAAACGTGTAGCGGGACAGCATGAGGCTATAGAGGCGATCTCTGATGCGATCCGCCGTTCAAGAGCGGGATTGCAGGATAAACGCAAACCTATCGGTTCCTTCATCTTTTTAGGTACAACTGGTGTTGGTAAGACCGAACTGGCGAAGGCTTTGGCCGAGTTCTTATTCAATGACGAAAATGCCATGACCAGGATCGACATGAGCGAGTATCAGGAACGTCATGCGGTATCACGTTTAATCGGGGCGCCTCCGGGATACGTAGGCTACGATGAAGGCGGGCAGCTGACTGAAGCCGTGAGGAGGAAACCATACTCGGTAGTGCTATTGGATGAAATCGAAAAAGCGCATCCTGATGTATTCAATATCCTGTTGCAGGTGCTTGATGATGGCCGCTTAACGGACAATAAGGGCCGGGTAGTGAACTTTAAGAACACCATCATTATCATGACCTCCAACATCGGTTCGCACCTGATCCAGGACAATTTCAAATCGCTGGATGATGAAAACCGCGATGAGGTGATTGCTAAAACAAAAACTGAATTGTTTGAGCTGCTGAAGCAGACCATCAGACCTGAATTTTTGAACCGCATTGATGAGCTGATCATGTTTACTCCATTGAACAGGACGGAAATCAGGGATATCGTTTCACTGCAGTTCAGGCATGTACAGGATACCCTTGCAGAAATGGGCATACAGATAGCCGCTTCTGTTGAGGCGCTGGACTGGCTGGCAGAGCTGGGTTACGATCCTCAGTTTGGCGCAAGGCCTTTAAAACGGGTAATTCAAAAGCGAATTCTGAATGAACTTTCTAAAGAGATTCTGGCTGGAAAAATAGATAAGGACAGCAAGATCAAACTGGATATGTTCGACCACCAGTTTGTATTTCTAAACGCAAACGAAGTAGGCCATTAGGCCTGCTTTTTTGTTTCAATATTGGGCAGGAAACCGGTAAGTAAACCGATCAGCGGCAGAAAGGAACAAATGTGAAATACGTATTCTATACTCGTACTGTCGGCCAGCTTGCCCAGCAATGCCGAACCGATACCGCCCATGCCGAAGGCAAAACCAAAAAACAAGCCCGCTACCAATCCTACCTTGCCGGGGATCAGTTCCTGTGCATAAACCAGGATTGCTGAAAATGCGGATGCCAGGATCATTCCGATGGCTACGATAAGCACGCCTGTCCAGAAAAGACTGGCATAAGGAAGCAGCAAGGCAAAGGGTGCTGTGCCCAAAATCGAAAACCAGATCACATATTTACGGCCGAACTTATCGCCGACAGGCCCTCCTATCAACGTACCTGCTGCAACAGATACCAGGAAAACAAATAAATATATCTGCGAGGTCTGTACAGAAACATTGAATTTATGAATGACATAAAAAGTGAAGTAGCTGGTCAGGCTGGCCATGTAAAAGTATTTGGAGAAGATCAGTATCAGGAGAATGATCACCGAGAAAATGACCCTCTTTCTGGAGAAGGAACTGGTTATACTTTGAATTTTTGCGCTCTGCCTGGCTTTGGTAACGATATAGCCCTTGTACCAGTTGCCAACACGGCTCAGGATCAAAATAGCGATCAGCGCGATAGCGGAGAACCAGATTACACTGTGCTGCCCGTATGGCACAATGATCCAGGCGGCAAGCAACGGGCCGAGTGAACTTCCGAAATTTCCGCCGAGCTGAAAAATAGACTGTGCAAGGCCTCTCCTACCGCCCGAAGCAGCATGTGCCATTCTGGAAGCTTCCGGATGGAAAATCGAAGATCCTGTACCGACCAGTGCTACTGAGATCAGCATCATGTAAAATCCGGTCGATTGCGATAAAATAATCAGCCCAAGCAGGGTGAAACCCATGCCCATAGCGAGAGAATAAGGTTGTGGCTTTTTATCTGTATACAGACCAACAAATGGCTGGAACAGTGATGCGGCCATCTGAAAGGTTAGCGTGATCAGTCCGATCTGTGTGAAGTTCAGGTGATAAGCATCCTTAACCACCGGATAGATGGCTGGAATGAGTGACTGTATGGTGTCATTTAACAGATGTGAGAAACTGATTGCGAAAAGTATGGGAAATACGGTCTTTTCAGCTATGGTTTGCGGGGTAGTTGCAGTATTCATTGTGGGATATGATAGAAAGCTCCAAATTTAAAAATTATATTCATGGGACTCGTGTTTTTATCAAAACACTTTCTTTACCTCAACATGTTTTGTTTAACATTTTACCTATATTCATAAATAAGACTAACATCCATAGAACAATTCGTTTCATTTTGTTGTTATCTGGGTAATATATCCAGTTACTAACATGAAAATCGCTTACATCTCTACTTATCCTCCGCGCGAATGTGGAATTGCCACTTTTAATAACAATCTGCTCAAGGCAATAGGCCACCATAAAAATGCTGTTTCTGAAGATAGCTTTGTTGTTGCTATGAACGACACGGATACTCTTGATGAATACGAATATCCAAAAGATGTAAAGTATGTGATCCGTCAGGAGAACCAGAAGGATTATATAAGAGCAGCTGATTACATCAATACAAGTCTTGCGGATGCCTGTATTCTGGAGCATGAATATGGAATTTTTGGTGGGGAAAGTGGTGTCTATATTCTGCCCTTACTTGCCCGCCTGCAAAAACCATTGATCACTATTTTCCATACCATACTTAAAGACCCGAATTATATGCAGCTTACGGTATTGCGTGAGGTTGCGAAATATTCATCCAGGATTGTGGTAATGAGCCATAGGGCTGTTGGTTTTCTAACCAGCATTTATGGAATCCCTTATGAAAAAATCCAGCTTATCGAACATGGTGTTCCCGATTTGGAACCGAAGGCAGCCAATCCGGTAAAACAGTCGCTGGCCTTTAAAGGCAAAAAAGTACTGTTCACCTTCGGTCTGATCAGCAGAAATAAGGGCTTGGAAACTGTCATAGAAGCTCTGCCTAAAATAGTAGAAAAGAACCCGGATGTGATGTATGTTATCCTGGGAACTACCCACCCGGGCGTGATCCGGAATTCGGGTGAAGAATATCGGGACAGCCTTAAGCGCCTGGCCAAAAAACTCAATGTTGAAGATAACCTTACTTTTATTAATAAATTCGTGTCTGAACAGGAATTGCACGATTACCTGACTGCATGCGAAATGTATATTACACCTTACCTGAACGAGGCGCAGATTACCAGCGGAACGCTGTCTTATGCTGTCGGGGCCGGTGCAGCTGTGATTTCTACGCCTTACTGGCATGCACAGGAGCTTCTGGCTGACCATAGGGGTCGTTTGTTTGATTTTAAAGATTCAGATAAGCTTGCTGATATTGTAAACGAACTTTTTGAAGATACCTCCAAATTGAAGCAGCTGAAAGCCAATGCTTACGAATATGGTCTGCATATGCGCTGGCCAAGCACCGGAGAAGTTTTTATAGACGTGCTGGATGAGGCCGTTTCTAAATTCCTGTCTGAAAAAGAAATCGGCAACAAACCGATCATCGACCCGGATATGATGCCGGCTTTCAGCCTTGCGCACATCCAGCGGCTTACAGATGATACCGGAATTGTTCAGCATGCAAAATATGGCATTCCAAATTTAAAGGAAGGCTACTGTCTAGATGACAATGCCCGTGCATTGATCCTAACCATTCTGGCCTACCAGCAAAATAAAAGTAAGGCGGCACTTGATCTGTTACCCATCTATCTGAGCTACATCCAGTATATGCAATGCGATGATGGAAACTTCAGGAATTTCCTGAGCTTCAAAAGAGAATATCTGGATGAAGTGGGCTCTGAGGATTCATTCGGGAGAACAATCTGGGCACTCGGCTACCTGATTAATAATGCGCCAAACAATTCTTACCGTGAATTTGCTCGTGAATTGTTTCTGAAATCGGTTCCTCATTTTGAAAATTTAAAGCATTTGCGCGGTATTGCGAATACCATGATCGGACTTGCGCATTTTCTTCAGGCAAATAAATATGATCAACACATCAGGAAGCAACTGGATCGTCTTGCTGAGCCATTGAAGGCTGCTTATCGTGCTAATAAACAAGGACACTGGCTCTGGTTTGAAGAGAAAATGACTTACGACAATGCCATTCTGCCTCTTGCGTTATTATGCCATTTTGAGATCACCGCAGATAAAGAGTCTATGGATATCGCATTGGAAAGTATGGAGTTCCTGTCGCAGAAAACACTTATACATGGTTACCTAAACCCGGTGGGGAACGATGGTTGGTTATACAGAGATGGAGGAGAGATGGCACTTTACGACCAGCAGGCCATTGAAACGATGGCTATGGTACTGATGTATTTCAAAGCTTACGAGATTACGCACGATCTGACTTATATTAAACAGATGTATTTGTGCTACCAGTGGTTCCTTGGCGAAAACAGCCTGCATCTGCCACTTTATGATTATGAAACAAAAGGTTGCGGAGATGGCTTGCAGACTTATGGCGTGAACCGGAATCAGGGTGCTGAAAGCACACTGGCCTATTGGATCTCGCATCTGATCGTATTGAAAGCGTTGGAATCTGAATATGAATTTATTCAAAGTGCAGACCTGACCGCAGCACAGAAACAGGTTTTTAATTAAGCCGCTTTATGAAGATCGCTGTACTTGCTCCCATTGCCTGGAGGACGCCGCCAAGGCATTACGGGCCATGGGAGCAAATGGCTTCAAACCTTACTGAAGGATTGATTGCTTCCGGACTTGATGTGACCTTATTTGCTACAGGCGATTCTATAACAGAAGCACGGCTGGATGCAGTGGTTCCAAAAGGATATGAAGAAGACAAAACTGTCGATGCCAAGGTAGCGGAATGCATGCACATTAGTAACCTCATGGAACGGGCGGCTGAATTTGACCTGATCCACAATCATTATGACTTCTTGCCACTAAGCTATTCTGGTCTCATAGAAACACCTGTGCTGACGACCATTCATGGGTTTTCTTCCGAGAAGATTATCCCTGTTTATCAGAAATATAACAGCAGCAATCATTATGTTTCCATCAGCAATTCAGACAGACACCCCGCATTAGATTATCTGGCTACCGTTTACAATGGTCTCCGGACTTCAGAGTTTAATTTCAACACGTCGGCAGAGGATTACCTGTTATTTTTTGGCAGGATCCACCCGGATAAGGGTACTGCCGAGGCAATAGAAATTGCCATCAAGACCAACAAAAAACTGATCATTGCGGGAATAGTACAGGATGCCGGCTATTTTCGTGAAAAGGTCGAACCCTTTCTCGGGGAACAGATAATTTTTGCCGGATCTGCTGGGCCGCAACAGCGGAATGAACTGCTGGGCAAAGCGGCTGCGCTGCTGCATCCCATTAATTTTGAAGAACCCTTTGGCCTGAGTGTTGCCGAAGCGATGCTTTGCGGAACGCCTGTTATCGCGTTCAATAAAGGCTCAATGCCCGAGCTGATCAAACCCGGGGAGACTGGCTTTTTGGTGAAGGGTGTTGATGAGGCTGTGGCAGCGGTCGAAGCATTGCACAGCATCGACCGCCTGGCTTGCCGTAATTGGGCCTCAGCAAAGTTTTCCCAAGAAAAAATGGTACAAGACTATATCGAGTTATATCGCAGAGTGCTTTAGTTTTTCTAAGAGTACATCAATCTTAACGCCTGCGAATGATGAGCAATAATCTGATAATCCATAAGGAATAATCAGCTCGCCATTGTGGATGATTGACCCGCATGAATAAAGTACATTTGGCACGTAACCTTCTCTTTCATCGTTGTTGGGTATCACCAGCGGTTCTTTAAGTCTGCCAATTTCGATAGAAGGGTCTTCCAGATCGAACAGGCTCGCGCCAAGACAATACTTTCGCATTGGTCCTACGCCATGTGTGATCACTAGCCATCCTGCTTCTGTTTCAATAGGAGATCCGCAATTGCCGATCTGAATAAATTCCCAGGAGAACTTAGGAGACTGAAGCTTTACCGGATTGTCCCAAACAGTGAGTTTGTCGGAATACATCAGGTAATTATTACAGCCGTCAATACGCGACATCATTACATACTTGCCATTGATTTTCCGTGGAAAGAGTGCAAGATTCTTGTTCTGAGCACCCACTCCGTGCAACGGACTGATCTTAAAGTCGTAAAAATTCGTGGTCTGTAATAATTTAGGCATAATCATAGCACCATCGAAGGCGGTATAAGTAGCGTAGTAGATGACAGTTCCATCTTCTTTAATGAACCGTACAAACCTGGCATCTTCTATACCTTTTCTCTCAAATTCAGAGATAGGAAATATAACACGGTCTGAGATATCTGTATCCCGCGAAAAACTGATTTCATGATAGGTATCGGAAAGCCAGAGAATCTTGTCGTATTCAAGCTTACGCAGATCATCTTCCTGCAAATTCTTACCATCCAATATGATCTTTCTGAGAGTGGCGTAATCGAACTTGTCCTGCAGTTTGGTACCGATTTCATCCAGGACTACTATATCGATCTTAGAGTCTGCCGCTTTTTTAAGGAACAGCTTTTTATTGTAGACGGCATTTTTAATGACTTCTGCTTCATCAATATAATTCCCTGCAGGGATGACAGTAATGTCATGATTACGGTCTATGAGTGCTCTCCTGAAAACTACCGAGGAGATGTGCCCTTCCCCTACTGCCCTGAAGCTGATGATCACCCGTTTTTCTCCTTCAACCAGATCTGACTGGTCCGGATCTTCGATTACAGAAGGGTTAAAAAATGCTGCGGATTCGATGGAGTATTCGTGTGTGAAGTAAGAACCAAGCAACAGCTTCATGTCCTTATCCAGATCATCGTAGTCTATGCCTGCAGCCTCGATACAATGTTTTACCTTTTTACAGTGCCTAGTCAGGATCTTGGTGATGTTCCTGTGCCGTTTGGAATATTCCTGAAGCAGTGGAGATATCAACCCGAAAACCTCTTCCTGAGAGAGCTCCGTTACCTTTTTAATGACTTCTGCCGCCCTTTCTTCTCCGTTGAAGAAGAATCTGGCGATCACCCTTTTCGGGTCTGGATATACTTTAACCGGTTTTCGTTCTATTAGTATTCTCATGTGTATAATAAAGGTTTAATCGGGAAAAAGGTTTTGTTAAACTTATATTTTCAACCGAATTATTTCTTCTGTTCTATTTCCCGGTCTATCTCTAATATATCAACTTCAGCTGAAGAAGTGTAGTCTCCGATCAGATATTTATTGAAGTGGTCTGCTAGTTTCCAGAATCCATACTCCGTAAGGTCTCCAAAGGCATGACGCTGCCCGGGCATGATTACGAATTCAAATCTCTTACCGGCTTTCATCAGTGCATTGGCCATGCGGATCGTATTCGCCGGGTGAACGTTGTTGTCTACATCACCGGCCATGAGCAATAAATGTCCTTTCAGGTTTTTTGCGAGATCAGGATTTTTTTCGATGTTGTAGCTGAAAGTTGTATCGCCCTTGGCAGAGACTACTTCTTTTACCCCATGATGTTTTTCACTCCACCACCTGTTGTAAATGCTGTTATCGTGGTTACCTGCATTGGATACTGCTGCTTTAAAGAAATCGGGATATACCAGCATGGCAGCAGTAGACATGAAGCCACCGCCGGAGTGCCCCGTGATCCCTACCCTGTTTATATCGATAAATGAATATTTATCTGCCAGTTGCTCTGCCGCAGCTTTCTTGTCTGCCAGACCATAATCCCGGAGATTGCCATAGCCATAGGTATGGTACCATTTAGACCTTGCCGGATTACCGCCCCTGTTTCCTACTGTAACTACAATATAGCCAAACTGAGCCAGGCGGTCTGTTCTGTCCATAGATTTGCTGAAGGTGGTGTTTACCGCCTCGGTTTGCGGGCCAGGATAAACATACTCTATGATAGGGTATTTCTTGTTCGGATCGAAGTTAAAGGGCTTGTACATCACACCATAAATATCAGTAATGCCATCATCGGCCTTTACTTTGAATGGCTCCGGAAATTTATATCCTGTAGCCATTAAAAGCGAAAGGTCTGTAGTTTCCAGATCCATTACCTTTTTACCTCTGTTATCTATTAATACTGACTTAGGTACCGTATTTACCCTTGAAAAGTTATTTATAAAAAATCTGTTCTCATCGTTCATGTTCACAGCGTGATCATAATCGCCCGGATTAAGTAACTGCAAACCTGTCCCATTAAAGTTGATCCGGTACAGGTGCATATAGTAAGGATTTTCTTTGCCCTCTCTTCCGTTGGCCGTGAAGTACAGCACTCTATTCTTTTCATCTATATTTACGATGCTTTCGCAGTGAAAAGCTCCTTTGGTGATCTGGTTCTTTAGTTTGCCATTGCTGTCGAAAAGATAGAAATGAGCCCAGCCATCGCGCTCAGACCAATGAATAATTTCCTTACCGTCGCCGATCAGGCCCGGGCGATTGATCTCTACGTAGGTATTAAAGCGTTCTTCAATTAGTGGTTTCACCGCACCGGTAGAGATATCTATGGTACATACATCTACACGTTTCAGATCGCGGCTGGTACGTGAGAAATAGATCTTACTGTTGTTACCCAGCCATATAGACGGGCGGAACTCGTTGTCGCGATCCTTGTTTAGAGAAGGCGCCCTCCAAACAGAAACACTCTGATCTTTAAAGGCATCGGTGTTTAGTTTTTTATAGGTCTTTGCCGCAAAATTGAACAGCAGCATTTCATCTTTCGGCGCCTCAGGTTCTCCGGGCATCTGGTACTTATATGTTTCCAGCGTTGGGCGGCCGGGGGCTACATTGTTGATCACCCAAAGGTCTTTCACCTTACGGGAATCTGTTCTGTCGAGTACAAAATGTTTAGCATCCGGCGACCACAATACATAGGCGCCTCTTCTTTTCTTATCATTTTTCTCTACTTCTTCATTGTTCTCTCCGTCACCGTCGCCTCCGTAAGCATAAAACTTTACGCCGTCTTTGGTAAGCTGGTGCTCTACGATGGTACTGTCGTCTTCATTTTTAACTGCCTTTCTGTAGTTTTCCTTATCCATCCAATACAAGTTATATTTCCTGGTAAAAATGATGGCGGATGAATCTGGTGCTACCGAACCCCATGAGGGCTTAGTTTTTGGTTTGGTGTAGTTGGGCACTTCACTGAGCTTGGCACTGCCAATTTCGTAGTTGAAATAGAAGATCTTTTTCTGCATAGAATCGGCGGCCTTTTTATCTTTTCTGTCTTTCTTGAGCTCATCAATTGTACTTCTGACCTCAAAGGTAATCTGCTTTTCATTGGCCGAGAATTTCAGGTTTTCGAGTGGCAGATGTTGTGCGTCAAAAGGATCACGGATGGTGCTGGTGATTTCTGCAGCAAGTTTTGCATTATCGAAAATCTTCTTCTTGCTTTTGGCAGAGGGATCTACCAGGTACCATTGCTTGCCGTTGGGTGTTTCATATTCATACCAGAATCGATTACTCAACTTCAGCCAGTGTGGGTCTACGGCAGTAGAATAAACTATTTTTTTAAGTTTGGCCGGTGAAAACCTGGAAGCCAGCTGATAATTTGCCTTCGTAGCAGGCGCCGCATCTTCTGTAATGGTAAAGGTTTTGGTTTGTGAGATGACATTTATAGAGGTAAAGAGTGTTGATAAAAGAAAAAAGAAGAGTTTTTTCATGAATTTCTTGGTGTGTGAATTGAACGGGCTAAATTATTGATTAATCGCTTTGATGCAGGTCTTTATTTGTAATAAAAATGATATTTTTGAGCCAAATATTTATCAATGAAGCAACATTTTTTAACAATTTTGGCCGCTGCACTTATCCTTGCAGCAGGTTGCCAATCTAAATCGCAGACCAGCGCAGATGTAACTGAAACAAAAGACACCGTGTTACAGGCGGGTACAGAAGCTACACAAACTGAAAAGATTGACGTAAGCAAGATCAAAGTGGCCGACGCAAAAGCCATTCTCGCACGCACGCAAGTACCTATTTTATGTTATCACCAGGTGCGCAACTGGAAACCGACAGATGGGAAAGTGGGCAAGGATTACATTGTTGAGGTGCAGAATTTTAAAGACCAGATAAAAATGCTGGCAGATAGTGGCTACCATACCATATTGCCGGATCAGTTATATGCTTACCTGAATACAGGTGCGCCTCTGCCGAGCAAACCCATCATGCTCACTTTTGATGACACAGATATGGATCAGTTTACCATTGCTGCGCCTACCTTAAAGAAATATGGCTATAAGGCGGTCTATTTTATCATGACGGTATCCATTGGCAGAAAAGGAAAGTTTGTAGATTATATGACCAAAGAGCAGATCAAACAGTTATCTGATGAAGGCAACGTCATAGGCAGTCATACTTATGACCATAAAAACTTCAAAAAATACCAGGGCAAAGATTGGGAAGAACAACTGGATAAGCCTACAAAAAAACTGGAGGAAATTACCGGAAAAAAGATGACGGAATTTGCTTATCCGTTTGGTCTGTGGAATGCTGAAGGTATTCCGGAGCTGAAGAAACGTGGTTTCAGAATGGCATTTTCTCTAGCTGACAAGCGTGATCAGAATGATCCTTTATTTACCATAAGAAGGATTATCGCCAGTGGTTACTGGAGCCCAAAAACACTGAGCAACAGCATTAAAAGAAGTTTTTAGACAGTACTCCTTAAACTAAATGCCCTCCTGACGAGTAGGCCAGGAGGGCATTTTATGTTTATTCAGATATTGATACTACTTTCGAAGGCGACTAAACTACTGTTTCAATTTTATATTTATTGCCGTTGAACTCAAAAGTGTCATCCTTCTTTTTATTGAGCAGCAGCTTACCTATTGGAGATGCAGGCGATATAGCAAATATGGATTTGCCTTCGGCAGTGAGCTGACCAGCGCTTACACTTAGATAAAAAGTACCATGATTGGTATACACGACACTGCCGTGCCTTGCTATATCCGAATCTGAGGCATGCGTATCAATGGCCTGCAGAACTCTTAAATTATCCTGAGCATCGATCAGCAAACGTTTATTCCTGTCTATATCCTGCTGCAGCATTTCTCTGCTCGTTTCATATTTGTCACCGGCACTGCTTTTTGTATCGTCATTACTCGCTTCGCGCGCCTGCGCAAGCGCCACTTCAGCGGTCTGGATTCTTTGCTCAATAAAATCTAAACACAGCTGGTATAAAGTTTCTTTAATTTGGTTCATAAAACTAGGATTCTACCCATTTAATCTTGTCTTGCAGGGATTGGCGCATTGCTTCGCGTGGTGGTTCATCATGGTATCCCATGTAAAACAAGCCATAGCACTTTTCCTGTTCATCTAAGTTAAGATAATACTTCAATTCTGCAAGCATACCCGGCGAACTCCAATATGCGCCTACATTCAGGGCCTCGGCCGTTAGTGCCATATTCTGAACCGCGCAGGCAAGCGCAGCAAGTTCCTCCCATTCCGGAACCTTATCGGCATGCAAATGCAGGTTGAGTGTAATGATGCAACTGGCCTGTCCTGCTTTTTCTATAATACTATCGTGCTTCTTTTGCAGGAACTGATGTTCAGGAGTAACTTCCCGGTACAGACGGGCGAGCTCCTGACCAAGCTTGAGCTTGCCTTCATTTCTGAATACAATAAAACGCCAGGGTTGAGTGAGTTTATGTGTTGGTGCATAATTTGCACTCTCCAGAATCTGTTGTATAATTTCTAAAGGCACTTCCTGTGAGGTATAGCTTACGGGAAAAATGCTACGCCTGCGTTTTATGATTTGGGTGAGGATATCTATGTCAGTTTTCATTTGATTTTTTAAGTTGCTTTTTAACCTGTCTGGCTCTTGCAAAGAACGCTATACTTTCTATGTCCGTCAAATAGTCTATTGTTTCCAGAAGGTCATCTTTGATCCAATTGTAGCGAGGAACAAGGTTGGCAAGGGCTTGCATGCAATGTACTTTTGCAGCTACCAGCATTTCCGTATCAACCATCCAGGTAAATAGTACTTCAATGACTGGATCAAAATCTATAGTTTCTGAAAGCTTTTTGTATTCCGGATCGGCGTCTTTTGCGGTAAGCAGCGCAATGATCTTGGTATAGTGCCGCATGGCTGAAGGATTTTTTTGTACAGGTAACAGTTCCAGCAATTTATTAATATGTGGAGCAAATTGCCCCGGCCGTCTTACCATGATATATTCAAGCATCCATGCTGCCCTGTAAGCAATTTCTTTTTTCTTATGGAAACTGATCGCCAGGAGATCGTCGATGTTCAGTTCGTGGTTTTCTATAATGGCCGTGGAACTGGCCACCATATGAGTTTTTACAGGTGTATCCAGCCTTGCAATTAATTCTTCTTTTTCCAGGTTACTTGTCTTTAAAACACAAACTTATTGAAAAGCGTGCTGAATAGCACAGACACCAAAAAATATTTTTATAAATAATGATTACCTTTGCGGCTTATTTTTCAGCAATATGATTTCAGTTTCCAATTTATCACTCCGTTACGGAAAGCGCACCTTATTCGAAGATGTAAACTTAAAATTCACTCAGGGCAACTGCTATGGTGTGATCGGCGCAAATGGCGCAGGTAAATCTACTTTTCTTAAGATCCTTTCGGGCGAGGTTAACCAGACCACAGGTAGCGTGGCTTTTACTCCTGGTGAGCGCATGGCGGTTTTAAAACAGAACCACTATGAGTTTGATGAATTTCCTGTAATCGAAACGGTAATGATGGGTCACAAGGAACTGTATGACAACATGAAGGAAAAAGATGCCATTTATCTGAAGGAAGATTTTACCGACAAGGATGGTGAACGTGCGGGTGAACTGGAAAACAGATTTGCTGAGATGGATGGCTGGAACATGGAAAGCAATGCTGCAACCATGCTGAGCAACCTGGGTATCAAAGAAGAGCATCATTATAAACAATTGAAAGAGCTTGATGGTAATCAAAAGGTTCGTGTGTTATTGGCGCAGGCCCTGTTTGGTAATCCTGATATCCTGCTGCTGGATGAGCCTACCAACGATCTGGACATAGATACAATTGCCTGGCTGGAGAATTTCCTGGCAGATTATCAGAGCATTGTGTTGGTGGTATCTCACGACAGGCACTTTTTAGATGCGGTTTGTACGCACATCGTAGACATCGACTTCAGCAAGATGAGTATTTACTCTGGTAATTATACTTTCTGGTACGAATCGAGCCAGCTTGCACTGAAACAACGCAGTGATCAGAACAAGAAGCTTGAGGATAAAGTAAAAGAGTTGCAGGAATTTATCCAGCGTTTTAGTGCCAATGCTTCCAAATCAAAACAGGCTACTTCACGTAAGAAGGCTTTAGATAAAATAGATATTTCGGAGATCAAGGCTTCGAGCAGGAAATACCCTGCAATATTGTTCAATAATCTGGGTAGAGAAGCTGGCGACCAGATTCTGCAGGTAGAGAATCTTTCCTGCACGCTGAATGGCGAAGTGATGTTCAAAAACATCAGCTTCATGGTCAATAAAGGTGATAAGATTGCTGTGCTTTCTCAAAACAGTCTGGCTACTACCGCTTTTTATAATGTGCTTACCGGCCGTGAAAAGAATTTTACCGGCGAATTTAAGTTTGGTGTGACGATTAATGTTGCGGATATCCCTAATGATAATTCATTATACTTTGAAGGCAAGGATGAGAACCTGGTAGACTGGCTTCGTGAATATTCAGGTACAGATCAGGATGAGCAGTTTGTTAGAAGTTTCCTTGGCCGTATGTTGTTTTCTGGTGAGGAAGTACTGAAAAATGTTAAGGTGTTATCGGGTGGTGAAAAAATGCGCTGCATGTTCTCACAAATGATGCTGAGACATGCCAACTTATTACTGTTTGATGAGCCGACCAATCACCTGGATCTGGAATCTATCACAGCACTGAATAATGGTATGAAGGACTTCAGAGGAACTGCTTTGTTTACATCAAGGGATCATGCGCTCACAGAATCTGTGGCCACAAGAATAATTGAGCTGACGCCTAAAGGAACGATTGATAAGATGATGACTTATGATGAGTACATCACGAGCTCTGATATCGCTGCCTTGAGAGCAGAGATGTATAAAGGGACAAAGTAGAGAAACCAATTTTTTCGGAAAAACCGGAAGAAAGGGCATCTTGTTATGCGCTTTAAAGGCAAAAAAAAGAGGGTATGTTTTTCAGGCATTAGCGTCCTTTGCTCCTCTTCGGGAGCCTAAGGAATGTAGCCTGAAAAACATACCCTCTTTTTTTTGCCTTGTTTTATTTTTAAACTAAACCTGACGTATTCTAGTGACCATGCCCGTCTTCTTCAACAGGGTGCAGATCGAACTTAAGGTCCAGGTCATTTGCGCCGGCGAATTTAGCTGCGAAATTGACATCGTTCCAGTTCTCAGCAGTAATGCCAGCTTTGACTCCCGGATTGAGATGGCGCAATACATAACGAAAGGTAAAACCATTGTCGGTATGTTCATCGACGGTCAGATAGCCTTTTACACCTACGTTTATCTTCTTGTTTTCTTTGTCACGGTCTGCGTAAGCATAGGTCAGTACACCATCCGGCGCGCCAAGCAGGAAAGCCTGATGGATATCATGCTTATCTAGAAACTCCTGTTGAATTTCTCTTCCGGCAAAGTCCAGAGCTTTTAAACTTAGTTTGTAAGTGGCGCCTTCGTGTAGGTGCACATGGGTACCTGCGGGTGGCAGCCCATTGCCGTCAAATGCAATCGTTAACGAATCTCCTCCGACAATCGGATTGTAATGAAAATGATCACCATGAGCTTCGCGCTCTACTTCAACAAAGGTCAGTGATGCCTTGCCGATTTCTTCTTCAGGGAGTTCTGGTGCAGGATCTTTCTTACACGCGTTAAAGGTCAAAGCAACGATGGCCACTAAAATTGCAAGGGAGTAATTACGTAATTTGTTCATGTTTTTTGTTGTGATTAATGGTGAATATTTAAAATTTATAAACTAGTCTGAGACTGATGTTCCTTCCTATATCGTGTGTGTAATAGCGGTACCTGTTCATGTATTCCCGATAGCCTTTATTGAACAGGTTGTCTACCCCGGCATTGATACCCAGTTGCTGCCTTCCCGTTTGATAAGTACTGCCGGCCATGAGGCTAAACAGGTGATAAGCGGGAGGCGGCTCGGTATAATCGCTTCCGGGTTCATAGCGTGTCTGCCGGGCTACATAACCATGGCCCAGTTGCAAATAAGATTCGCTTAAAGCCCTGAAATTGAAGTCAAGTCTGAGGCTTTGGTCTATCCTGTCGGAGGGAATGTAAGGCAGGTATTGATCTGCATTGAGGTCTTTGGCCCTCACTGCCGCAGCGTTAATCCTGTAGGACAGAAAAGCCAAAACCCTGTAAACGGCACTGAAATCGATGCCCATAAATGAGGCATTGGTTTGCTGATACCTGAAAATCGGGTAGGTCCCGCCTACGGCTTGCCGGTAGGAAAGACCGGGGCGGGTATAGATGTAGTTGTCAATATACTGTGCGTAGGCATCCAATTCTATGGAAAGCTGACCTGACAGGTACTTGATAGAATTGATCCATTTGTAGCCTTGTTCAGACTTCAGGTTCGGATCTCCGACTTCATATAATCCGGCACCATGGTGAAGCCCGTTGCTAAACAACTCATTAGCTGTAGGGGCCCGCCATGCAAGGGCGAGATTGCTGGCCAACTGCCATCCGGCACTTAATTTATAATGCGCACCCAAAGATCCCGTGACATTATGAAACTGACGCTGCCCACCGTAGTATTCCTCGGTGATGCCACCAGAAGTATCGGAAGAGTTGTACTGATACCTGTATCCAGCTGCATCGAATAATTTAAAATCATAACGCAGGCCCGCTTCCAGCTCCCAAAGTTTTCCTGTCCATTTCTGAACCAGGAACAAACCTCCGGTAAAGCTGTCATAATTGGGAATAAAAGTGTTTGCGAGGGTGCCGGGAACGTTGTTATTCACCTGTACTACGCTATTGAATCCATAAGCTATGTTGAAATTGCTGTCGCGTTGCTGCTTCAGTTCCAGATTCAGCGTATGAGTATTCAAAACCAGATCTGTAATAGGAAGGGCTTCCCGGTCTCCCCTCCTGAAATCGAATTCTCTTCGGTGATTTCGCTGAAAGCCATAGATCACTTCCATTGACTGGTGATCGCTTAGGTCATAATGCGCTTTTACCTTCGCCAGATGATGTAAGATCCGTTGCCGGGGGGCGGTAACAGCATAGGTGAAATCATAGTTCTCGACCGGACGACCGGCTGCTATCCTTGCGGCGATGTCTTCTAATGTACCTGCGTGTGCACTGTAAAGGATGCCCAGGTTTGTACTGAACTGGCTGTAGTAAACTTCATAACCGGCCTTGGCGCTAATGTATCCAAGGGCAGCCGAGTAATTGAATTCCCGCAATCCTGTATTGCCCAGGTAATAGTCAGCAGTTTTTATATTTCCGGCCTTTTTATAACTTCCCTGAACACGCCAGCTAAATCCCGGTAATGAACGTAATGCGCCGTTGAGCATGGCAGAAGTGCTGAATGATCTTCCGTTTGACGACCCTATTGTATGGATTGAACCCCCAATTCCGGGTTCAACCGGAAGATCAGGAGGAATGACCATGACCAGCCCGCCGATCGCCTCGGCACCGTAGCGGACCGATTCTGCCCCCTTGATCAATTGCATGCGTTCTGCAATCATCGGATCAATTTCAGGAGCATGTTCTGCACCCCAGGCTTGCCCCTCGAGCCTGACGCCGTTATTCAGAATCAGAATCCGGTTGCTGTGTAGCCCATGAATAACGGGTTTGGCTATCGTAGCTCCGGTTTTGAGCACGCTCACACCGGCGATGCTCTTCAGTACCTCACCAAGTGCGGAACCTCTGGTAGTTTCCAGCTGGCGCTGGTGCAAGGTGGTGGAAATACTGGTATGACCTACCAGAGATCTCTTACCTTTTATACCTACTTCCTGTAGCTTAATTGTATCAGGTTGCTCCTGCGCGGACAAAATGATGCCGCAACAGCAAAGCATGATTGTGATTATTGAAAATAACCGACAGTACATAATAAAAAAATTAAATGAATATGAACTATATCCCTTTCGGATACAGCAGACGGGCAGGCCGCATTCTGCAGCCTGAAGTTTATCAGTTAGCTGATGATGGAAGGGGGACCTTTGTTGCTCCGGTTCGATACCCGCAGCTGTGTCAAACCTGAGCAGGTAACCGTATTGATCAAAACACTTTTACCTTCAAAATGAATTACAGAAAGCAAAGCAATGTCAATCTGGGTTGAAGTTTGTTGCCTGGCGAAATGATCACAAATCTTGCATTTTCTCTGGCTTTTGGAAATGTGATCCTCTTTATGCGAAAGATGTGTTGCGATCTCATCGTGCTTATGCACGAGTTCAACCACAGGCCCTGCTATGAAAAGACAAAACATTATATATGCTATTGTTCTTTTCAGAAGAAACAACGTGCTACGATCACAAATCTTAAGTAATGGCTTCAACTCCATAATGCAATTAAGTTGCAAATATATTATAATTACCTCAACAAATGCAACAACATTGCTTTTATATTTGCACCCAGGTTATTTTGCCAGATTGGCTAAATGTATTATAGATGAAAATGATCCTAAAACCAAAAAGACTCGACCAGCTGGGAATAACAGCTTCGCTCACCTGCGCCATACACTGCGCTGCGCTTCCATTTCTTGTTACCAGCCTTCCGCTATTGGGCCTGAGTTTTCTGGCCAATGCCTGGGTAGAGATTACCATGATTTGCATTTCCGTGTTGCTTGGCTTCTATTCGCTGCTCAGTTCCTACCGCAGCCATCAGAAAATTGCACCTGTACTGGTATTACTTTTTGGCTTTGCAATGATTGGAAGCGCACACTACCTATTTAAGGAAATGGAAGCGGTACTCATTCCGATTGGCGGACTTACGATTGCCGGAGCGCATTTTTTAAACTGGAAGTACAGTAAATCTTGCTGCATTTAGCTATTTTTACACTTACACTGAAGCTATGAATAAAAAACTGCTTTTAGGTATCTTACTATTATTTATCAGCCTGGTAAACCCTGGCTGCAAGCACACTCCTCCGGATGCAAATGAATTGTATCTTAAATATTTATATAGCCGCCTCAAAAAATAAGAAAGGATGATTACATTAAAATCAGTTTCACATGAATATCCCTCAGGACACCGGATTGCTTTCAAAGACTGGACCATTCAGGATGGAGAGCAATGGATATTATTAGGTTCATCAGGCAGTGGAAAGACTACCCTGCTGCACATTTTGACCGGAATTCTGAAACCAGTGGAAGGACAGGTCATTATAGACAGAACATCCATTTTCAATTTGCGTGCTAAGGAACTGGATCAGTTCAGAGGCCGAAACATAGGGATCGTTTTCCAGCGGCCGCATTTGATCAAAAGCCTGAGCATTTCTGAGAACTTATTAATGGCGCAAAGTTTTGCCAAATTGCCTGAGAACCTGGAACGTGTACATGAGGTACTGGATTCATTAGGGATTGCAGATAAAAAGAATGCCTACATCAGGGAATTGAGCCAGGGACAACTGCAACGGGTTTCGATCGCTAGGGCTGTCATTAACCGCCCTGCTTTGCTGATTGCAGATGAACCCACCTCCAGCCTGGATGATAAAAATACCGCAGCAGTACTGGAGCTGCTGATAAAACAATCTGTACTGAACCATGCTACCCTGATCGTAGCCACACATGATAAAAGGGTTAAGGAGGCATTTACCAATATGTATGAACTGATATGAGCCCATTAAAGATCAGTTGGAAAAGTATATTAGCTAAACCGCTGTCATCGGCACTGAACATGCTGCTGATTGCTTTTGGAACGGGAATCCTGACCATATTGCTGCTTGCTTCCACACAAATCAGCGGGAAGCTGGAAAACAATGCGAAAGACATAGACCTTGTAGTAGGTGCCAAGGGCAGTCCATTGCAGCTGATTTTGAGCAGTATCTATTACATTGATTTTCCTACAGGTAATATTCCGTTAAAAGAAGCAATGGAACTGGCACACAGTCCGTTTGTAAAAAAGGCTGTACCACTGGCCCTGGGAGACAACTATAATGGGGTGCGGATAGTAGGCACGGATAGTAATTTTGTGGCAGTATACAAACTAGGGATTGCTCAGGGTAAATTCTGGCAGGACGATTTTGAAGTGACCATTGGCGCAGGTGTAGCACAACTGCTGAACCTGAAGATAGGAGATAAATTTTATGGGGCACATGGCCTGACAGGAACCTCAGACTTACATAAAGCACATGAGTATATCGTTAAAGGTATCCTAAAGCCACAAAATAATGCAACAGACAACCTTATCCTGACCAGTGTTCCGAGCGTATGGGAGATGCATGAGGATCACGAAAGTACAGGGGATCATGAGCAGCCCAAGGAACTGACTGCTCTGCTGATCCAATACCGTTCACCGATGTCAGTAGCCATGTTTCCACGCATGGTGAACGAAACCACCAATATGCAGGCTGCATCTCCGGCACAGGAAAGTACCCGTTTGTTCTCACTGATCGGAGTTGGTGTAGACACGCTTCAGTGGTTTGCTGTTTTGATTATGCTGATTGCAGCTAGCAGTGTTTTTGTAAATCTTTATAACTCCCTGAAGGAACGCAGCTACGACCTGGCCATTATGCGAACGCTCGGTGCGTCCAGAAGTAAATTATTTATAATCGTGATCAGTGAGGGAATAATGCTAACTATTGCGGGAACTTTAATTGGAATAGCCTTAGGTCATCTAACGCTGCAAATCATCGGGAGTTATCAGGAGAGCAGTCAGGCGAAGCTAAGCGGAATGATTTTACTGTTTGAAGAGTTATATTTGTTTGTTGCTGGTCTGGCTATTGGTATATTTGCAGCAGTAATACCGGCAATACAGGCTTACAGGTCAAACATTTCCAGAATACTCGCTCAGAATTAATATAAACATAATGAAGAAGATATTATTTGCTTTGTTACTTTTTACAGGTCTGGCTACAAAAGCGCAGCATAATCCGGATGATCAGATCATGTCGGATAACTGGGACATTGTTGGCGGCGTCGATTTCAAGATCGTTAAGGATACCGAGATGCTGGCGATTTTTACTGACAAGATTAAGAAACTCGCGAATAAACCGTTTGAGCTTGAAGGTTATATTGTACCCATCAAGGATGGCATGAAGCAAACTAAATTTATGCTTTCTACCCTTCCAATTAACCAGTGCTTTTACTGCGGTAAAAATGGAGTACCCGTAATGGTGATGGTAGAATTGACAGAACCGATCAAGTTTACTTACCAGACCATAGTAGTTAAAGGAACACTGAAATTGAATTCAGGAAACGCAATGGACAATCCTCCAATTGTACTTACCGCAGCAAAGCCCATATAAAAGATGATAGATCCGGCTAACATATTAAAAGCGCACGATTTAAAGCATACTAAACAGCGCGTACGTGTACTGCAAGAGATAGCGCTTGATCAGTCAGCGGTGTCACAGCCGGAACTCGAAAAGAAACTGGGCAAGGAAATAGACCGTGTGACTTTGTACAGAATTCTAAATACTTATGAGGATAAAGGGATTTTGCACAGGATTATGGACTTGAACGGGACGGCAAACTACGCCATCTGCTCATCTTCCTGTACAGAGCATCATCACCATGATGAGCATGTACATTTCAACTGTACCAATTGCCTGAAGATTTACTGCCTGCAGATAAGTATTCCGAGAATAAAAATGCCGGAGGGTTTTAAAGCAAATGCCATAAGCTCTATAGCCTATGGCATTTGTGAAAAGTGTAATATTGCTTAGTTTCTAGTGACCTGAATGACCATCAGCACCATGTGCGTGACCATGGCTCAATTCATCTGGCGTAGCCTCACGTGCAGTTAATATTTTACCCGCAAAAATCAAATTCTTTCCGGCCATCGGATGGTTTAAATCTACTGAAATAGTTTCATCGCCTACTGCAGTAACACCAGCTCTGAAATGGTTTCCCTGATTGTCCTGCAAAGGGATAACGTCTCCCACGGCAGGCAGATCTACATCCTTAAACATATCTTTAGGCAAATCAGCATAAGCTCCCGGATCAATTTCACCGTAGCCATCTGCTGCTGTAAGTTCGAAACTATATTCATCACCTACATTTAATCCGCTTAGATGCTCTTCAAATTTTGGCAACATCATTCCTGTACCATAAAGAAATACTAGTGCATTTTGCTCATCTGCTTTCTCTACAAAAACTTGTTGTCCTTCTTCATTAGTCGTATGCAATTCGTACGTTAATGATACTACTGTATTGGGTTTAATACTCATTATGATGTTATTTAATTATAAACTGTAATGCTTCCTCAACCGTAGCTACGGGCAACTGGCAAGTTTTATTTCGGCAAATATAGATTTTTGTTTCAATGCTTTGCTTATCTTTTAACAACGGAAGATTAGAATTTGTTCCTCCTAATACAATTTTATTGGGGATGTAGATTCTGTTCAGCTCCTTCTTTACTGCATTGATGTCTGTTCCTGCAATGGCAATTTCATTCATGCTAAACACCTCGGCCAGAAGTTGTCCGGCCCAATTGGAATAGGCAGATCCGTAGGTTTTGATCTGGGAATGAACAGCGGCCAGCATTGCACCTGCTTTATCGGTATAGGTGTGATCATCAAACAACAGCCCCAATCTCTGCAGGTTTTGGGCCATTGCGGAATTTGAAGATGGAATTACATTGTCCATTATTTCGTGCTTGCGTGCAATCAGCGCTTCCCCGTTCGAAGCGGTATAGAATAACATCGGACTGTCCGAATCGCTAAAATTCTTCAAAACATAGTCGGTTAATTGCTTCGCCTCCTGCAGCCATTTTTCATCGAAATCTGACTGATAAATAGCAATAAGTGCTTCGATAAAGAAAGCATAGTCATCTAAAAATCCATGAATGGTAGCTTTGCCGTTTTTGAAATTCCTGAAAAGACCACCATCTGCGGTTTTCAGATTGCGGATTACAAAGGAAGCCGCAGTTTTCGCCAGTTCATAATAGTGCGCATTATTAAATATTTCAGCACTTTCGGCAAGTGCCTTTATAGTCAGTCCGTTCCAGGCTGTCAAACATTTATCATCCAGTCCCGGTCTTATTCTTTTACTTCGTTCCAGGAGCAACTTACGCTTTGCGTTCAGAATCTTTGTCTGCAATTCCGCTACGCCCAGTCCTTTTACCTCCGCATATTCTTCCTGGTTAAATTTAGTATGCAGGATATTCGTTTCTTCTTCTTCCCAATTACCTTCTATGGTTACATTAAAGTAATCATGCAGCAACTGCGCGTCTTCCCCAACTGCTGCATTAAATTCTTCCTGGCCCCAAATGTAGAATTTGCCTTCTACACCTTCGCTGTCAGCATCCAGCGCAGAATAAAATAAGCCTTCCATTGATTTCATTTCGCGTTCCAGCCATGAAATACTTTCCGCTGCTACTTCCTTAAAGTACGCCGATCGGTTATATTGATAGGCTTCCGCATAAAGGCCAATGAGCTGTGCGTTATCGTAAAGCATTTTTTCAAAATGAGGGACATGCCAGTTGCCGTCGACTGAATACCGGGCAAAGCCACCACCCACATGATCGTATATACCTCCCATAGCCATCTTTTCCAGTGTCAGCAAAACGGAAACATGGGTGGCGTCGTCTTCCATCAGGCGGCTGTAGCGCAGCATAAACTGCCAGTTATTTGGTAGCGGAAATTTAGGTGCGCGGTTGTATCCGCCCTCGGACATGTCGAAATATCTTTTCCAGGGTTCTATAATTTCTTTTAAATGTTCGGCTGTATATTCGCTGACCTGTACATTTGGTATGATCTTTTCCGCATCGCGGATACCGCCGGTAAGCCGGTCGGCGTATTGCAGTGCCTTTTCGGGTTCGTTGTCCCACATATTTGCCACATTGTTCAATATGTTGATCCAGTCGGACTTCCTGAAATAGGTACCTCCGTAAACAGGTCTCTGATCGGGCAGGCAAATGCAGTTTAAAGGCCATCCTCCACTCCCGGTCATGAGCTGGATAGCCAGCATATAGATCTGGTCAATATCAGGTCGTTCTTCTCTATCTACTTTAATGCAGATGAAGTCATTATTCATAACTTCAGCTACTTCATGGTCCTCAAAACTTTCTTTTTCCATTACATGGCACCAGTGACATGCGGAATATCCGATACTCACGAGGATCAGCTTATTTTCATCTCTGGCCTTTTGTAATGGTTCCGGCCCCCACTCATACCATTTGACAGGATTATAAGCATGCTGCAATAAATAAGGCGATGACGCCTTTATTAAACTGTTTGGTTCATTGTTGTGGTTCATAATCCTATTTTAAAGCGTACAATAGATTTTTAACGATGTCATCCAGCACATCTCTACCTGCTCCCGATCTGGCGGCAACACGCATTCCGCTAATGTTATTGAACAAGAACCGTGCAAGACTTTGCGCGGAATTAGGGTTGGAAAATTGTCCTGAATCTTTACCCTTCTGTATAGCCATGCTTAAAGCGACTTCAGCTTCTTTGGCATCTCCTCTTACTATGTCAGCGATCTCCATATCCTGAGGAGCAAGTTCCACGGCAGAATTTACCATAAAGCATCCCCCGGGAATCTTGTGATCAAGACTTTCCTCTATCAACGCTTTAAAGATTTTTTTTATGGCTTCTACAGCATTGTCAGAATCTTTCACGAGCTTCAAAAAAGCTGCTGAATTCTTCTCACGGTAACTTTGAAGGGCTTTCAGGAATAAGGTGCGCTTATCTCCATATGTGCTGTACAAGCTCGAGCGGCTGATACCCAGATGATCCACGAGATCCTGGGCGGAAGTGCCATTGTAACCCTTGGTCCAGAACAAAGCTACTGCTTTGTCCAGTACCAAATCTTCATCAAATTCCTTAACTCTTGCCATATGCAAAAACTTTGTTCTGTTGGCGAACAAAGTTAAAAAAATAGAACGATCGTTCCTAAATCAGTTAAAAAAATATCACACAACTGCGTTGACAGTCAATCCTCCATCTATCACCAGTTCTGTTCCTGTGATGAAGGCAGAATCGTCAGAGATGAGGAATTTGACAGCTTTAGCTATTTCTTCCGATTGTCCAAACCGTTTCAGCAAGATCTTTTCTGCGAGTACTGTTCCAAAGCCTGCAACCTCCTCCTCACTTAACCCCAGTTTACCATACAACGGAGTCGTTACCGGACCGGGTGAAATAGCGTTTACACGTATTTTACGCGGGGCAAGTTCCGTTGCCAACACTTTGTTGATAGACAGTATAGCGCCTTTACTTGCTGCGTACACACTGCTGTTTGGCATACCGATATTCGCGTTTATAGATGCGTTAAAAACTATGGCACCACCATCATTTAAAAAAGGCAGAAAATTTTGAATGGTGAAGAAAGCACCTTTCACATTCAGGTCCATTATGCTATCAAAGTGTGCTTCTGAAGCCGATGCCAGCGGGCTGAAATTGGCCAGGCCGGCATTTAAAAATAACCCGTCTACAGTCCCATATTTTGATTTTACAATCTCAGCCAGTTTAACAATATCTTCCAGATTTCCCTGATCGGAAACTATCCCTGCGGCTCCTGTTTCATCGGCTGCCTTGTCGAGTGCAGATTGGTTACGGCCGGTAATGATCACTTTCGCACCAGATTCTGCTAAATATTTTGCTGTGGCTAAACCAATTCCGCTGGTTCCGCCTGTTACTAAGATCACTTTGTTTTCAAGAGTTTTCATAATGCTATATTTTATATTGGAATATTTGTTCCACAAAGGTATAAATAAAGGAACGATCATTCCGAATTAAATTTAATATTTTTTATCTGAAGAAATTTTACCGGTGCACATTAGTTCCATGAATCTATTTCTTTGTATTTTTAAGGCATAAGCCCGCATATGAACATTACCCATACCGAGATTTACCGATACAGCATTCCTACAGAACCTTTTGTTATAGCAACCGGAACAATGCACTATGCGCAGAATGTACTGATTCGGATACATAGTGACAGTGGTATTACAGGCATCGGAGAGTGTTCTGCCTTTCCGATGATCGTAGGTGAAAATCAGGACACCTGTATTGTTATGGCCAGGGAGTTTGGAAGAATCCTTAGGGGTAAGAATCCCCTGGAGATTCCGGATCGAATGAATGATCTTCTGGGTTACGCTGCACACAACAGTACCATAAAAAGCGCTTTTGACATGGCTCTTTTTGACATCGCTGCTAAAAAGGCGAAACAGCCACTTTACAAATATCTGGGAGGTGAAAAACGCACAATTGAGACAGATATGACCATCGGTATTGATACACCCGAGAACATGGCTGCCACTGCCATCAGATTGCAGAATAACGGATGCCGCATCATTAAGATCAAATTGGGCAAGGGAGTTCACGGCGATATCGAACGCGTGCGCCAGATCAGGAGTGCTGTTGGTAATGAAATGATCTTAAGACTGGATGCAAACCAGGGCTGGAGCTTTGATGATGCATTATTCGCTCTGGGAGCTCTTGAGGCCTTTGATATTCAGTTCTGTGAGCAACCCATGCGTACCTGGTATGACGATAAACTGCCTGAGCTTAAAGCAAATTCGCCAATCAGAATCATGGCCGACGAAAGCTGTTACAACCACCACGATGCCAGGAAACTGATCAATAGCGGAGGCACAGATTACCTGAACATCAAATTTTCCAAATCAGGGGGGATACTGGAAGCACAAAAAATACATGAAATTGCCTTACAAACAGGCACAAAGTGTATGATCGGCGGCATGCTCGAAACACGGATTGCCCTGAGCGCTAACTTGCATTTTGCACTGGCAAGCCCTAATGTGATCTTTTTCGACATGGATTCATGTCTGCTTGGTCATCTTATTGATCCTGTAATCGGTGGAATTACTTATAACGGCTATATGGTAGATGTGCCTGATACACCGGGAATTGGTGCAGATGCAAATCCGGAATTCTTGAAAACCTGTGAAAACTGGATAATATAGTTTCCGGCAAGCTATCGGGCATCATTTCAGGTATTTTACAAAGGTCTTGGCATATTCTTCATAATCCTGTCTTATATAAAATCGGTGGGCATCTACCCTTCTGGCATTACTATGCAGATAAATCCTTCTGCAGCCACGTTCTACAGCTATTTCAGTCGCATACTCTTCCAGTGCCTTTCCTATACCATGGCTTCTTTTCTGATCGTCAACAATAAGATAACTGATTACAGCATACTCCGCGTCAAAAGCGACCTGTGGAATAAAATGAACCGACATAAAACCAACCACATTATTACCAGATTCACAGACTACATCGCAATGTTCGCTACTGATACCCAGTTTCTCCAGTCGCCTGGCAACCAGACCATCTTGAGTAGGGTATCCAAGCTGTTCAAGTAGATCCCGAATAGCAGGGACATCTTTAGTTTCTGCTTTCCTTATATGCATAAATAGCTGAATTTAATCACTAATCTAAAAAATCAAGGGACCTATTACAACTGCCTTTCATCCGTCAATTGTCATATTGAGTAACATAAATTAAACTCCTTTATCCAAGCTGTAATTTTGTTTGTTTATAACCTCATGAAAAGAAAAATAACTCTTTTACCTTTTATCATTATCGGCTGCATACTTTTTGCACTGAACTGGTTTATATTGTCAGGCATTCATGTCATCAGTCACAATCCCGTTATTACTCCTGTTTTTTGGTGCACTGTTTTATTGATTACTGGATCTCTGATCTTTGCTATTGTAAGAATGCGGGACAACGGCATGGATATTCTTTTTAAAATTGCCACTCATGCCTTTTTGATCCTCTTTGTTGCAGAACTGATAGCCTCTTTTTTTTTAATCGCAGGAGATATTTACAGGTTAATTGCCGGTGTGCCAAGAAGTGTTTACTGGATAGAATTTTGCATAGCGATATTTGCATTTACCGTGCTTATCTTCCTATATGGAATAGTCAGAGGAAAATATGCTTATAGGGTCATCAGACATACGCTGTATTTTGATGATCTGCCAGAGAACTTTGATGGTTTCACCATCAGCCAGATTTCTGATATACACTCTGGTAGTTTTAAGAATCCTTCAGCGGTACAAAAAGGAATAGACCTTGTAAACAAGCAACAATCCGACCTTTTTGTATTTACCGGCGATCTCGTGAACAATAAGGCAGAGGAGATCCAACCCTGGATTACCAGATTCAGTCAGATCAAGGCTCCTTACGGCCAGTTTTCTATATTGGGCAATCACGATTACGGAGACTATGTAAAATGGCCAAACGATGCTGAAAAAAGAAAGAATCTTCAGCAGCTTAAAGAATATCATTCAGATCTTGGCTATAAGTTGCTACTCGATGAATATGTAGAGCTGCATAAAGACGGCCACAAGATCATCCTGGCAGGCGTCGAAAACTGGGGAATTGGTTTTGGCGAAAGGGGCAATCTCAAGAAGGCAATGTCGGGTGTTGAACCATCGGACTTTAAAATATTGCTTTCACATGATCCTACCCACTGGGCTGCCGAAGTTGTAAAATTCCCTTCTAAAATACATCTTACTCTGTCCGGACACACACATGGAATGCAATTCGGCATAGAAGCATTCGGTCTCAAATGGAGCCCTGTAAAGTACCGCTACGCCCATTGGGCAGGAATTACGGGAAGTGAAGGCGTATTTTTGAACATAAACAGGGGGTTTGGCTTCCTCGGCTTCTCAGGCAGGGTAGGCATCTGGCCCGAGGTTACAGTTATTGAGCTGAAAAGAACACCTAAATGAGTTAATTTCTATACTTTTGTAACCGCATTAATTATTGCATCTGCAAACCTGAATGGAAGAAAGCAAAACACTGAAAAGAATATTTCAAGATAGAAAAAGGACAAATATTTTAAGGACTGCAGAGCAGGCCAGTATTTCTTACCTGGTAAAAAGAGTTCCCTCATTCATTACATCAAACAACCTCACCTTTATAGGAACTGTTGGCTCAGTAATCGTACTGGCGGGCTTCATTCTCGCAGCTTATATCAGCAGATATTACCTGCTTCTCGGCATCGCGGGATTAGCGATCAACTGGTTTGGCGATTCACTGGATGGCAGAATTGCTTATTACCGCAACATTCCCCGCAAATGGTACGGCTTTTCCCTGGATATTATCATGGACTGGATCAGTACCGTTCTTATCGGACTGGGCTATATTGTGTATGCCAGAAACCAATATGAACTGATCGCGTTCGTATTTGTGGTTTTGTATGGCTGGGCCATGATCATCTCACAGCTCAGGTACAAGATTACCGATATTTACAGCATAGATTCGGGTGTTGTTGGTCCTACTGAGGTACGTGTGATTCTTTCTGTTATCCTCATCCTTGAAGCTTCTTTTGGGCATCTGATAGAATATTTCGCCGCCGCTATGTGTATCATTTTATTTGTTATCAACTTCATAGATACCAAAAAACTTTTAAGACTGGGAGATATCAGAGACGCGGCCGACAAAGAAGAACGGGAAGCACAGGCTGCAGCAGCTAAACATTAATTATGGGCAAACAGAGATCGATATATGTTTTTGCGAAGGCTCAGTTTTCAGCATTTGCAGGAGGAATTATTGATTACCTGGTCATGCTGGGCTGTACAGAACTGCTGCACATCCATTATACTATATCGATTGCCATAGGTGGAATCGTAGGCGCCGTATTTAATTTCTCAGTAAACCGCTATTGGACATTCAACGCATATAAGGTCAGTCAAAATCCCGTTGGCGGACAATTAATCAGATTCATTTTTGTCGTAGCAGGTAGTATTTGCCTCAAATCATCAGGCACATGGTTATTCACTACGTATCTTTATATCGATTACAAAATCAGTCGGATTATCGTCGACATTATCGTTTCACTGGGTTTCAACTACGTATTACAGACCTATTGGGTATTCAGAAAAAAACCGCCAACAGATCTGCCGGCGGTTTGATTGATTTATTGTATTAAGTATCTATGACTATTTCTTACCTAAAGTAATATCCTGCCAATTGTCTGTTTTAAAAGGGGTGGCCGGCAGATCTGCTCCGTTATATAAGGTACTTGGCGGATTATTAGCCCAGGCATACCTTACTGCTACAGGACTTGCAACAGCATCACTGCTCAAAATAACCTGATCACCCTGTATGGTTGCTTTGGCCCAGTGAAACTTCTGGTCAGCGCCTGCAATTTCGAAACCCTTTAGCTCTGTACCGTTCTTGACTTTCAAACCACCATCCGTAGAGGTAAAGCTTAATGTTATTTTATTACCATTGATTTGCTGGGACTTATAGACGGGACCTGAAAATGGTATTTTTTCCCCATAAGTTTTAGCCAGGGCCGCATAGGCCAGACGCTTACCTACATCCTGTTTGTTTTTAGGATGGATGTCTTTTTCTTCGCCTGCATCTATAATAACAGCCATGCCGGTATTCTTAAGCGAAAGGGTTTGCTTTTGGGCATCCCTTAACTCTGCCCATTCCGAATTCCCAGGCTGATCAGTTGGTGCCATAAAATTAGCCAGCTGCACAAAATAGAAAGGGAAATCACCGACTTTCCATTTAGTCCGCCAATCATTGATCATAGCTGGAAAAAGTGTACGGTATTGGTTCGCGCGACCCGCATTGCTTTCGCCCTGATACCAGATCGCTCCCTTTATCGGAAACTGAATATACGGGTGAATCATTGCATTGTATAAAACAGTAACTCTGTTAGGTCCATCATTTGGTGTTGGAACAGGAGGCACGTCTTTAATATCCATTCCTATCTGATATTGCCAGTCTCCATCGAGCGATATGACAGGGCCATCTTCCGCTGCAACAGACATGACACCTTTATCACCATAGAATCCGCCTACTGACGATCCGTCAAATGCACGTACCACCAGGGCAAATGTTCCGGCTTTCACCTTATTTCCCGGGATAGTATAGCTGCGGGGTATGTTAAAACCTTCAGTACTTCCAATCTTTTCACCATCCAGAAAGGTGATATCATTATCATCAATAGTGCCGAGATTAATTTTCACAGACTTTCCTTCCCATGACTGGGGAATGGTAATGTTTTTTCTAAACCAGACCACACCATCAAAATTGGGTAGCCCTGCTTCTTCCCAGGCGGCAGGAAGTGTCATGCTCTTCCATGAAGACGCATCAAAAGAACTGGCAACCCACGGAAGTTTACCTTGCACAATGCCGGCATCTTTGGCGTTTACAAGATCAACCCAGGCCTTCAATTTCTGTTCTATACTACCTGTGTTCTGATCAGCATTCTCCATCTTATTTACAGCCTCCACAAAATCAGGAAGTTTTTTTAACGTTTCTGAACTTGTCCAGGCTTCAGCAATAGTTCCACCCCATGAAGTATGAATAAGGCCGATAGGTATACCTGTCTTTTTGGTAATTTCTCTTGCGAAAAAATAAGCCACAGCTGAAAACTCAGCTATATACTGAGGGTTACATTCTGTCCAGCCTCCATTGGTAACTTTTGCATCATCCAGAGGTTTATTGCTGGTCACATGTACACCCTGAAGCAGTCTGATTTTTGGATAACTGGCATCTTTGATCTCCTGTTCATAGTTGACAATCTTTCCCCATCCGGCTAGCGGCTGTTCCATATTGGACTGTCCGGAACATATCCAGACATCACCAATCAGAACGTTTTCAAGGACTAGACGCTCGCCATCCGATACAGTTACCGTATATGGTCCTCCAAAAGAAGGCGTGGCTATCAGGATCTTAAAATTACCTGAGGCATCGGCTTTTCCTGTTATGGCTTTGTTATCCCAACTCCCTGTTACGGTTACAGTTTTGCCGATTTCAGCCTTGCCCCATACAGCAGCTTTGGTCTTTTGTTGAAAAACCATATTGTCGCTAAATACAGATGGCAGTGTTACTTTGGCCTGTGCTGACGGGGCTGAAAATAACAGACCCAGCATTGTCACGGCATAAAGATTTTTAATGCGTTTTAAGTTCATACATTTGTGGTTAGAAAATATAAACTTACTATTTTATTTCCTCTATTTGCAACACCACACTTGTTCTACCGGAATTTACCACTGGGTTGAAACCAATCTTCATGAGGAAGTCTCCGGTATAGGTTTTAGATGCATCAATAGCAGAATTGGCACCAGGATAAAGGTTAACTTCCTTAATACTGTATTTTTTACCGGCATCCAGTCCCTTCAATTTTATAGGTAATTTACTCCCTTCATCATACCTGTTATTAACCAGGTAGTTAAACATTACACCAGAGGTTTTATCAGCCTTTAAATAAAGTACTGATGCTACACTACCGGTTCTCGGACTGGCCAGACGGTACTGATCACCCTGCCAGATGACAGGCTTAATGGCATTATAGGTTTTAATGGCATCCTGACAATATTTCAGGTCGTTTTCCTTCAAATGGCTAACCACAATATCAAAACCCAGTTTACCCATCATCGCTACATCTGTACGGAATTTAATCGGTTGTTTACCCCAGTCTGTAACGTGGTTTGATGAAGTAACAGCAGGATAGAAATAAGAATATTCCCATTGAATAAAAATCCGTTCCATTGGATCAGTATTGTCACTCGGCCAGAATTCAGTAAAGTATTTTAGCGCTGCGTAATCCACACGACCGCCACCACCAGAGCAAAGCATCATGGGAACGGTTGGATACTTTGCGCGGATTCGTTCCAGCACTTTATATAACCCGCGCATGTATTCAATATAGAAATGATTCTGATTACCTAAGGTAGCAGAATATGCATTATAGATCACGGCATTACAATCCCACTTAATATAGGCAAGTTCCGGGTTTTTGGTGAACAGGTCATTGACCACACCAAATACAAAATCCTGTACTTTCGGATTACTCAGGTCGAGCACCAGCTGATTCCTAAAGTAATATTCATCTCTTTTGGGTTGTTTGATTACCCAGTCAGGATGTTTTTCGTAAAGGTTACTTTTAGGATTGACCATCTCAGGTTCGATCCAGATTCCGAATTTAACCTCATTATTCTTCGCCTCCTTTACCAGCGAGGCTACACCGTTTGGCAATTTGGTTTTGTTCTCTTCCCAGTCACCCAGTCCTGCTACGTCACCATTGCGCGGATATTTATTGGCAAACCAGCCATCATCAAGCAGAAAGAGGTCTACACCCAGTTTTTTTGTATCTTTCAGCAGATCGAATAACTTGCTTTCGTTGAAATCAAAATAAGTTGCTTCCCAGTTGTTCAGTAAGGTAAGCCTGCTGCCCTTGCCATCCAGTACCTTATAATTTCTTGCCCAGTTGTGCAAATTTCTACTGGCATCGCCCTTTCCTGTATTAGAAAGCGTATACAGGAAAGCAGGTGTTGTAAATTCTTCGTTTGGTTTAAGCGTATATGGCGAAGCATAATTGTTAATTCCCGAGATGATCTTCAGGTTATTCAGGTAATCTAATTCCAGATCAGTCCTGAAGTTACCACTATATTCCAAAGCACCATACAGCACAGTCCCTTCATCCTCAGTAGCAGGTTTATCCAGCGAAACCATAAATACAGAAGGCTGGAAAAGATTTGCACGTGTGCCCAGTTTAGTATCCAATGTTTTGATACCATGTGTAAGCTTGCTTTCTTCAGGTTGCATTTCCTTTGCCCAATCACCATGATACTGGTTCAACCAAAAACCTTCCGCCTTTAAATACAAACTTGCGGAAGCAAACTTTTGAAGGATGACATTACCTTTTTCCTTATGTTTAATTACACTCCACTGCTCTACTACATCATCCTTAAAATACGTTTTATAGTATAATGTTACCTGGAAATCATACACAGGATCTTTTAAAACCACACTGATCAAAGACACATCGGCATCTATTTTTTTTATATTATGACTTACATACTGAAGATCAAGCGAGTTATTTCCATCGAAATGTGTTACACTGATAGCAGGCTCTAATAAACTTCTCGATCCGGAAGGCGTATAAGGTGAACTCAGTACACCTGTATACTCGCCAGACTGCTTGTATTGGGCAGAAACCTCTTCATACTCGTTGGTATTGGATAGCTTTTTACCGAAGTAAATAGTATTCAGATTTTTTTTAGCATCTGCCTGCAGTACAAGCGCGTTGCTCCTGGTTTCGATTGGAATGTTGATGTTCTGAGCTTTTAGCTGGCCAGACAGCAGCAATAGTGATAATGCGGATAAACAGAAAAAATTATTCATTCTAAAATTTATATGTTGGCTTGTACGTTCAAATTTATAAGTCTAACCTCAAACATTTTTATATGCTATTGGCATATTGATATGGGTTTTTGCCCCAAGATGCTCTGCGTCCAGCTCCAGCACTTTAGAAAAAGCAATATTAGCTGCTGTAACTTTTTCAAGTCCCAGATATCCCAGTCCCTGGATGAAGTGACAGTGGGCCTGGTTACGGATGTCGAGATCATCTTCGAAAATCAGCAGATTGGGTAATGAAACGGCAAAATAATCTACTTTAACCTGATCATTGAGATGCTGATCCCCATATTTTATCAACTTGTTAAAGATATGGATTGCTTTATCATTTTCACCTAATTTTTTCCAGGCGAGTCCCTGATAAAATATTTTATCGGGTTGCTGATCGTTGTAAAACATTGCCGCAGACGGTTCATCAAGACCTATAGTAGCTTTCTTAAAGTACATAATGGCCTCTTCCTGATTCCCCATACCCTCACAAGCACAGCCCAGCCAGTAAAAAATATCATTTTCCTGTGTCCCGAAAAGCTTGCCTTCACCTAGATTGTGCGGGTAATGCCGGGCCTGTTCCAAAAGCTCCGCTGCATCTTTATAAGCCTCACGTTCAATCTCAGCTTTTGCAAGCTCGACAATGCTATAAACATATTGACCCGAAGCCTTTCCTTCTCCTCCCTCCCATGGGTGAAATTGTCTTTTCTTTAAAAGTTCCAGCGCTTTTTCATGCTCCCCCATAAAGTTCAGTACAGCCACCCGCTCCAGGTACATATCATCCCTTTCATTTACAGTATGCAGGTTTTCCTCCAGAAAGCCAATTCGCTCTTCAGGACTGCGGTTTAGTCTCTTATGCAGTTGGTCGAGTTCCATCAAAACTCTGGCGTCTGTCTTATCCAGAGTAAATGCGCGTTCGAAGTATACTAAAGCGCGCTCAGCATTGTTAAGTTTATTAAAATAAGCAATGCCAAGATTTCGTTGTGCAGTTGGAAAACCATCATCAATCTGCACAGAAAGTTCCCAACTATTAATTGCATCAATGTATTGCCTTTTGTCATAAAACAGGTTACCGAGGTAATATGGTGCTTTGGCATCCTTTGGATTGAGTTCAATAGCCAGCCTCAAAGCTTTTACTTCTTCAAGTCTGTTTGGAAAGCAAAGATAAGCATCTGCACCAGCGGCCGCCGACAGCCATTTTGAAGCCTGTTCCTCATTTCCTGAATAATGACTGAACGAGGCCAGGTGATAGTAGACCATCGGATGAGTTGCAATACCTTTTATAGCATGACTAAGTAGGTCTGTTGCTTCCATATACAGACCAGCTGCAGCATAGTCTAAAGCATAAGTAATAAAATTTTGCTCATACCCCCTCGATAAACTGACCAGTTCATTCAATGCACTTTCACATTCAACATGCCTGCCTGAAGCACCATAAGCAGACGCCATTTCATAGAGTGCCCCAAGGTTGAAAGGGTCTCTGTCAAGGGCCGTTTTTGATACCCCGATCGCCTGATCGAATTGTGCCAGTTTTCTATAAGCAGCCGCCCTGATCACGTAAGCCTTACTGTTGCAGGCATTATTATCCAGCGATAAACCAATGTGCTCCAGCGCAAGATCGAAATCACCACGGGCTACATCAGTTTGAGCAACCGCAAAGAAGCCGCTATCCTTCCAGGTCTTGCCCCATGTCGCTTTATAAAATGATTTATATGCCTCATCATGCTGATCCTGAAACTTCAGACAAAGACCCAGATTATAGTAAGGTTCGGTGTCATAAGGGTTCGGATTCCGCTGAATGCCAGTGGCTATCGCCGTTCGGAAATAGACCTCGCTTTTAACAAACTGTCCGCGTCTCAGATACCAAAGTCCCAGTGCATTGTTGCAGCGTATGTCTTTTGGATCCCTTTTTAGTGCCTCTTCATAATAAGGTACCGGACTATAAGTCGCGTGACGATATTGTTCCAGGTGCTGTGCAGTCAGGAATAATTGTTCGTTGTTCTCAGTTTCTACAGGTGCCTTTGCCGGCTTTGCAGGTTCAGGAATCGCATTGATTTTATTAGCAGCGGGTTCATACCTGATCAGTTCCTTATCCCTGGACGAACTAATGACCAGCAGCAATTCGTTTTCGCTGATACCTGCGGGCAAACCGACTTCTCTGAAATAAACTTCTTTAGGATCAATGCTAGCCTGATCGCTAAAAAGCAGCTGTCCATTGTAACTTAAATTGATCTTAATATCCTTCTGCAGAGAAGTCACATAAATTTTCAATTCTGCCAGATCAGCCTTTTTGTCCAATGCCAGTAAAATATCCCTGGTTGCGTTTTTTATTACCCCCAATTCCCTGTACGGCAGAAAATACTGCGTAAAGGATTTCTCTTCATTTGGCATAAGCCAGGTAAAATCAGGCTGGTTATCGGTAAACATACCCGTCATTAATTCTATGTACGGGCCATCTTCATCAGTCAGGTTCCTGTCCCATGCCTGACCGAAATCACTATGTCCCCAGGTCCATTGTTTCTTACCCGGCGATACGTGATGATTGGCCACATGGAGTAGTCCTCCCTGCGAATCATGCTCATAGCCGCCCACAAAGTCATATTCAGAATTGATCGCCATATAAGATGTAGGCACCGGAATATTTTTATACATAGAAATATCTGTACCCGGCGAATAATCTACCTTATAATAAGTACCTGTTGCTATTGGAAAAGTAGACACATCGCGTTTCCCGTGATCAAACACCGCATTTACATCAGGTGGAAATACCGATTGGTAGTCATCGTTCACCTTTACAGCAGGGTTTGCCCACCAAAGGAACGTCTGAGGCAAGACAGATCGGTTAAGCAGTTTTGCCTTAATTTCAATATACGCCCGATCGGGATATAAGGTGAAGCCTGCCATGCCCTTGGTATGGAACATCTGTTCTACCTCATTCACCCAGACAGTCTTACTGCCATCTGCATTTTCCTCAATCTTATAATCGATCGGATCAAAGGTACTTGGGCGATGGTGCTGGGGCCAGTTGAACTCGATACCACCAGAAATCCAGGGTCCGGTCAAGCCTACCAAAGCAGGCTTGATTACCTGGTTATAATAAATAAAATGCCTTTGCTTGATCTTGTCGAATGCCATCTGGATCCTGCCCCCAAGCTCCGGAAGGATCATGATCTTCAGGTATTCATTCTCCAAAAACAATCCTCTGTATTGTTTATCTTCTTTTTCGTCACAAATTTTTTCGATTACAGGATTCGGATACACTACTCCACTACTGCCCTGATAAATGCGTTTTTCAAAAAACATTGGATTTTTGTCTGGCTTTCCGATGCCATAAGTAGGTATACTAACGACTTCTTCCCAAACTTTTACTAATGCGTTATTCATTGGTATATTTTATTTTATTCATTTATAATTAATGCCTGATCAGGTTTTCCTCCAGCTCTTCCAGCGTTTGCCCTTTAGTTTCCTTTACTTTCTTAAGGACAAACAAAAACCCCAGGAAGCAAATCACCGCATATAGATAAAAAGGCCCATAGGCACCTAATTTTTTTGCCAGAATCGGAAATGTGAATACTAGAACAAAGTATGCCGCCCAAAGAGAAACGATAGCCACAGACGACGCCACCCCCCTGATCTTATTGGGGAAAATCTCTGAAATAAGTACCCAGGTGACCGGAGCTAATGAAATGGCATACATGCTAATTGCCAGCAATACAAATATGGACACCATGCCGGCGGGATAATGATTTTGCAGCATAAAGGCCAGAATGATGTATACGACGGACAAACCCAATGAGCCGATCAGCATCAACGGCCTGCGCCCCAGCCTATCGACCTGCCACATGGCCAAAATGGTAAACAGCAGATTGACAACCCCAATAGCTACCGTTTCAAATAATTGCCTGTCCAGATTGGCACCAACCGACTCAAATATGGTAGAAGTGTAATTAAAGACCACGTTGATTCCGCAGAATTGCTGGAATACAGCAAGGGTAACCCCAACAGCCACAGCAGGTCTTACACTTTGATGAAAAACATCCTTATAAGACTGTCTGGCATTACTTCCCTCCAGTGATTTGTGTATCGCTTCAGTTGTACTTTCCACAAACGAAGCCGAACCTATCTTATTTAACACCTTTTTCGCCTTCTCCTCCTGACCATCCTTTAACAACCACCTTGGGCTCTCCGGTAACCAGATCACACCGATCAGAAAGATAACAGAAGGCACCGTTCCCAGGCCAAACATCCAGCGCCAGGCATCCGGGCCTGTATCAGCAAGAAAATAGTTAACAAGATTAGTCACCAGAATACCGATCACTACTGTCAGTTGATTAATGGCTACATTACGTCCCCTGACACTGGCAGGAGAAACCTCAGCGATATACATCGGGCATAGCATAGAAGCCATACCTACACCTATCCCTGCAGCAAAGCGCATTACCACAAAAAAGGTAAGCCCCGATGAGAGCGCAATTCCAATAGAAGATACTGCAAAAATAAATGCAGCGAGCATCAGGCCAGGCCTGCGGCCATATCGATCGGCCAGGTTACCTGCCAGCAGGCAACCGGCAATACAGCCTAATGCGAGTGAACCGGTAAGAAAACCCTCCCACCATGCATCCAGCATAAACTGTGTTCTTAAAAAAGGCAAAGCGCCGGAAATTACTGCGAAGTCGAACCCGAACAAATATCCACCAAGGGCCGATATGAAGGATATGCCAATAATATAGCTGCTGTTAAACGTCTCTGATTGATTTTTCATTCTAAATATTTGGTTACTTTAAATTTGGCCTTTTATTGCAGGTTTAAAAATGGATTTAATCAACTAAAACATGGATTATTTAATCAGGTCTGATCACAATTTTATCTATAAAGCGATTATACCGAATTTGAAAACGATAGTATGTTTATATACTTCTCCGGCATTTAAAACTATAGAAGGAAACCCACTTTGATTTGGACTATCGGGAAAATACTGGCACTCCAGGCAAAGGCCATCAAAAGCCGCATACGATTCCCCGCCCTGACCAGGATGTACACTATTCAGAAAATCACCTGTATACAACATCATGCCCGGATAAGAGGTATAAACTTCCATCATTCTGCCCGAACTCTCGTCCTGGAGCTTAGCCGCCGGCCTTATGGTCTTTTCCCTGTCATTTAAAACATAACAAACATTCAACCCCTCAATACGGTCCCCTTCTATCCTTATTTTATCACTGATCAGGGTTTGATTAAATTTCAATCCATCACATGCCAGAATACGACCCGTTGGAATATAATTGACTGATGCCTCCAGCAATTGATCTGCGTACACAGTTAATCTGTGATCAAAAATCTTTTTCTGATCTGAAGATAAATTGAAATAAGCATGATTTGTGAAATTGGCAATTGTTTTGCGATCGCAGCTGGCTCTATAATCGATGATCAATTCACTGGCCTCTGTCCATTGATAAGTGACTTGCAACCTTAAGTTTCCAGGGTATCCTCCTTCACCGTCCGGACTTTCTAAATTGAAGATCAGCAGATCATCAGTGATCTCAAAATCAAAAACCTTGCTATGAAATCCGCTGGAACCGCCATGATTTGAATTGCCGTTGTCATTGTCTTCAAGACGGCAATTCATACCATCCAGTTCAAATGTTGCAAATGCAATTCTGTTCGCAAAACGTCCAATTGTAGCACCCATATAAGCAGTATCCTTAAGATAACCCTGCAGAGTTGGATAACCGAGAACAACATTATCAAGCCTGCCATGCTCATCCGGAACATATACTGAGACCAAGGTTGCTCCATAGTTGCTCAGTTCTATATAGGCACCACTGCTGTTCTCCATTTTAAACAGGCGGACTGGTCTCCAATCATACACATCCCATACCCGAGCTGAAATTATACCCATACCTGCGTTTTGATTTATATTGGCAAGGTAAACTTATGGTAAAACCCTATCGGTTCAAATGGATAAATCACAAAAAATAATGGACAATATGACCATCGGAACCTTGGTTTTTTTATATTTGGAAGCGCATCTGATCATATCAGCCAAACAAAACAATGGAACAGCAGTCATTTGAAGTAAAGAAAAGGATAAAAGAAGGCTTTCTCGGTCAGCGTATCATTGTGCTCCCGCCTCACATCAAACGGAAACTCACTGCTAACCCTTTGATTAGAAACTTTTACCTCACTGCAATCGGACATTATCCTAAAGCAAGCAATCATTATATAGAAAGAAAAACGGGCAGCAATCAATATATTCTTATCTATTGCACTGAGGGACGCGGATCTATCCATGTAAATGAAGTACGGTATGATTTATTACCAAACACCTATTTTATCATCCCAAAACATGTACAGCATACCTATCATAGCAATGAAAGTAATCCCTGGAGCATTCATTGGGCCCATTTTACCGGGGAAGTAGCAGAAAGAATCTATGAAAGGTTTCTAAACGATGGAGCACCAGTGGTTCACGACATTCCATACGATGAAAACAGGATTAAACTTTTTGAACAGATTTATTCGATAGTGGAACATAGCTTCCAGGAAAAAGAGATGGAGATTATGAGCGTCAGCCTCCTGCATTTCGTTTCTTCTATGGTTTATTATAAAGAAGCAAATCCTGCTATATACAATAAAGACGCTATCAGCAATTCGATCCTCTTCATGAAGCAAAACATCAATGAGAAGTTTGGAATAGAGGAACTGGCTCAGCAACAGAATATTTCTGTATCGCATTACTCCAGATCATTTAAACGCAAAACCGGTGTCTCTCCAATCAATTATTTCAATCAGCTCAAGATTCACAAATCTTGTCAATATTTATACTTTACCGACCGAAACATTAAAGAAATTGGTGCCGAACTCGGGTTTGATGACCAGTATTACTTTTCTAGATTATTTAGAAATGTAATGGGCATGTCGCCATCCAAATACAAAAATAATCATAAAACAAAATCCTGAATGTACCAGCCTCTTTTAGATCACATACGCAGATATGTAACCCTAAGTCCCCGGGAAGAAGAATTGCTGTGCGGTCATCTGGAATATAAAAAATTGAAAAAGAAAGAGTTCCTGCTTGAAGGAGGTAAAGTGTGTAAGGGCGGGTACTTTATCGTCAGTGGCTGTGTACGGCAGTATTTTGTAAATCAGAAGCTAAATGAGCAGATCATTAATTTTGCTCTGGAAAACTGGTGGATCTCAGACTATGATAGCGTAATGAACGAAAAACCTGCTTTAACATCTATCCAGACTATAGAAGCAACAGAATTAATTTTACTTCCCGACAAAGCAGCTCATGAGCTTTACCTGCAGATCCCACCGCTGGAAACATATTCCCTGATCATGATGCAGACCGCTTTTGTCGCGGCACAGCGCCGGCTAAGCTTTATGTTTAATTTCTCCGATGAAGAACGCTACCGTAACTTTTCTTCCAGATATCCTGATTTTATGCAAAGGGTCCCTCAGTATATGCTGGCATCTTATTTAGGATTCACACCGCAATTCATGAGCCGCCTCAGGGCAAAGAAGATTTGATTTTCTTAAACTCAGTTCATTTTTTGAAACTTCTTTTATAATCAACTTTGTTCTGACAAAAAACAAAGAAAATGGACAGAATTAAACTACTTCAGGCAGATCCGGCAGCATACAAAGCTATGCTGGGTCTCGACAAGTACATTGAAAGTACCGGTTTAACCAAAAAACACAAAGAACTGATAAAGATCAGGGCGTCACAGATCAACGGCTGTTCCTATTGTGTAGATAAACACGCAAAGGACGCTCGCAAAGCCGGAGAAACCGAACAAAGAATCTATGCGCTGACCGTTTGGCGCGAAACGCCATTTTTTGATCAGGAAGAACGTGCCATACTCCAGCTTACAGAAGAAATAACGCTTATCCACAATAGAGTATCAGATAAGGCCTACAATGAAGCTGCTACATTATTCAGTTCTGAATACCTCGGGAACATCATTATGGCCATCATCGCTATCAATGCATGGAACAGGATCGGTGTAACTACGAAATTGGAACCTGAATTGGAATGATCTGCCACAACTGTAGTTTTCGCACCTGATTTTTCAATCCTACTAATCATTATAAAAATTATGTCCAAAACTCATATTTTCAATTTTTCACCTGTTTCGGGTTCCAATAACTCTTCTTACCCTATCAAAACTACACATGGATTTCCCGGGGCTTAATTATTACCAGGCTAAGCACCAAGGCTCCTGAGCCCTTGAATATCATGGAAATCAGCCTCGATTATATAAGATAGCATACAGATAAAAATTAGTCATTAAATTAGTCACGTAAATAGTAGATCTGTCAATTATGAAAAAAATCGTAATCCTTACCGGTGCAGGCATCAGTGCTGAAAGCGGACTCAAGACCTTCAGAGATGCTGACGGTCTTTGGGAGGGCTACAATATTCGGGATGTTGCTACCCCCGAAGCCTGGCAGCGCAATCCTGTACTGGTACAACAATTCTATAACGAGCGGCGAAAATCGGTACTGGAGGCCGAACCGAATGAAGCACATATAGCGCTGGCAAATTTGCAGGAAAAATTTAATGTACAGATCATTACACAAAACATAGACGATCTTCACGAAAGAGCGGGTTCTAAAAATGTGCTGCACCTTCATGGAATAATCACCCGCTCACAGTCAGATGTTGATCCGCAACAGACCTATCCAATAGATGGATGGGAAATTAAAATGACCGACCTTTGTACCCATGGACTACCAATAAGGCCCCACGTGGTCTGGTTTGGAGAGCAGGTTCCAAACCTTCCCCTCGCCGCCGAAATTTGTTCAACTGCAGATATCTTTGCGGTAATCGGGACTTCACTGGCTGTCTATCCGGCAGCTGGACTTATCAATTACGTAAAAACTAAAGCCGTAAGGTATATTGTTGATCTGAATATCCCAAATATCAGAGGGCATTTCAAAAAGATAGAGGCAGCAGCAACAATTGGGGTTCCGCAGATGGTTACGGAATTGCTTTTACCGGGACGATAACCTCTACATCGGTAGAATCCCAAGACTTACCTTTCGACTTTCCAATTCCAAAATCCCCTCGGTCTAGCTTAAAACTACCTATGAATACTGCAGAGTCACCTGTCTTTTCGAATTTGAAAGGAATATTCACAGGTTTTTTGATTCCATGCAAATCAAGCTCACCGCTTGCAACATAGCCTGTATCGGTCTTAATAATAGAGGATGACACAAAATGAATGAAAGGATATTTTACCGCATCAAACCAATGCACACCCTTTGCGTGTTTGTTTTTTAATTTGTTACCTGTTTCTATAGAGTTCACGTCAATAATTACATCAAATCTCGACATAGATAGATCGTCTTTCCTGAAAACAACATCACCTTTCAGCCTTTTGAAAACACCGTCGGCATATTTACCTGAGAACCTGACAGCATAATCATTACCAATCGCCCAGTGTTGCAGGTATATTACAGAAAAAGCGGAAGCAAATAGAAATAACATTAAAACCAGAGGAGAGACAATTTTTTTCAGGTTCATAGCAGCTGTAGATAACACGCAAACATACAGCTTATAACATCAGCTAAAATATTCAGTTATCACTTCTTTTTCGCGGAGGGGACAGCCAGCACAGCTCCTCTTTTAGCTGGCAATCCAAAATCAGGCATACCATCTGCGTTCCAGGTAAATCTCTGCATTCTTGGTGAGCGAAAACCTCCGCAGCCCTGCCCCGGCTTATCGTTTGCGTGGTATAAAATCCAGTCTTCATTACCATCAGGCGATTTAAAGAAAGAATTATGCCCTGGCGAATAGACTGCATTGTCAACCGAAGTTTTAAACAATGGATCTTTAGATTTAGTCCAGGACCGGGAATCCAGCAGATCGCTTTTGGCAGATGCAGACAAAAGCCCAAGTGCATAGTGATCTGTCCAGCAACCACTACCCGAATAAACTACAAAAATCTTATTGTTATGCACAAGAAATTGCGGTCCTTCGTTGACATCGACATGCTTTAGATTAGGTTCATTCAAATCGCCATGCTTTTCCCATTCAAACTCCGGAGTTGAGATCTTCACACGTGATCCGTCTACTGTCCATGGATTTTTGAGTTTTGCAATATAGATCTCCTGCTTACCATTGATATCACCCTCCCAGCCAGACCAGACCATATACAACTTTCCCCTGTGTTCGATCACATCTCCATCAATTGCCCATTTATTGGTAGCATCTGTAATCTGACCTTTAAAAATCCACTCTCCCTGCATCGGATCTGCAGAGGAATTTTCCAGCACATACATCCGGTGACTGATATTGCTGCCACCGTCGGCTGCAAAATAAGCATACCATTTCCCCTGAAGAAACATAACTTCAGGTGCCCATAGGTTTTTCGAATACGGTCCCGTTTTTGGAGGTGTCCAGATTATTTTACGTTCTGCATCCTTCAATCCTTCAATGGTGCTACTTTTCCATAAGGAAATATTTCTGGCTGTCGTATGTGTATAGTAATAATAGCCATCCTTATAAAAGCTATATGGATCCGGCCCCGAGGGCAGTACCGGATTGGTAAAGGTCTGTGACCGGCCACTATATCCCAGTATGCTCAAAAAAAATATTAATATAAATCGGGTTTTCATCTTGCTCTTCGTGTAAATTATTGGTACTGGGCAATGTTAAGTTTGGTATCCAGCCATTTGTTCTGACAAGTCAGGTTCAAAGACTAAGATAAAACATATATTCACTTTATCAGCATCAACAGAACAGCCCCGGCAGAATCAATCTGACAGGGCTGTTCCTTTTATGTAAAATTCAATAAACACTAAGGCATCACAGACTTATGAGTATACAGTTTGTCTGTTACCTGTTTCAGCTTAGCAGCAGGCACTTTAATCACCTTTCTATCATAGGTCATTAAACCATTTGTTTCGTTTTCTACATCTGTAGTTTGTGTATAAACTGCTGCAGATAATCCTTT
>Ga0126314_10000053_pt1 | contig 66983 bp, 45 predicted proteins | sample Plot105B_FD_92535 | JGI IMG/M metagenome (GOLD analysis project Ga0126314, IMG submission 92535) | Serpentine soil microbial communities from UC McLaughlin Reserve, CA, USA - Plot105B | ecosystem: Environmental > Terrestrial > Soil > Grasslands | place: USA: UC McLaughlin Reserve, Lake County... | reverse complement strand
TGATTGGCGGGGGCTACGGCGACACCGAATGGATAGCCAGGGAACATGCCCTCGCCGGTGACGCCGTCGTGGGCGGCGGACTCATCACCTGGGCGCTCGACAAGAATCCTCAAATCCTCGACGCGGCGCTCTCCCACAAGCCGCACGCCTTCATGCTGTCTTTTGGAGACCCACGCCCCTACGCCGCGAAAATCAAGGCCTCGGGCGCGGCGCTGATCTGCCAGATTCAGCGGCTCCCCCAACTGGACCTCGCGCTCGAGGCGGGTGCGGACATCATCGTCGCGCAGAGCAGCGAGGCGGGGGGCCATGGCATGGCCAACCGGGCGACCATCACCTTCGTCCCAGAGGTCGCCGACATCCTCGCCGCGCGCGCCCCGGACACGCTCCTGCTCGCGGCCGGTGGCATCGCTGACGGGCGCGGGCTGGCGGCGGCCCTCGCATTGGGCGCGGATGGCGCGCTGGTGGGCTCCCGGTTGTGGGCCAGCCGCGAGTCGCTGGGGAACCAGGCCTCCAAGGAGATGGCGATTCGTCTGACGGGAGACCAAACGGACCGCTCCATCGTGTTCGACATGCTACGCGCGCTGAACTGGCCACCCGACTACACCTTCCGTGCCCTCCAGAACACGATGACGGAGCGCTGGTCTGGTCGCGAGGAGGAGCTGCTGGCCGTCATTGACGAGGAGCGCGCGAAGTTCCAGGCCGCGCTGGCCGCGAATGACTACAGCATCGCTCACACCCCCGTCGGACAGGCCGCGGGCTTGATTCGAGACATTCCCACGGCGGCGCAGATACTTGAACGGATGGACAGCCAGGCCGCTGAGGTACTTCTGCGGCTGAGCATACGGACCTAGCTTCCGCGCGCGCATGACCGGACTCGTGACGAAGCCCGGCGCGCTCGGAGGCTTCATGAATCGCGCGGCGAAGTGGGCGATCGGCTTGGGTCTTGCGGGGGGAGCGGCCCTCGCGTTGGCGGTTCGACGGGACCGCCCCGCGGGTGAAATCGAGGCACGACGCGCACGCAAGCCGTCGAAGTTCATCGACGTCAATGGCCTGCGCACGCACTACCGGGACCAGGGCACGGGCCCGGTCCTCGTGCTGCTCCACGGCTCCAACGCCTCGCTGCACACCTGGGAAGGCTGGATGGACGCGCTGACGCGTGAGTACCGGGTCATCACCATGGACCTGCCCGGGCAGGGCCTCACCGGGCCCGACCCCCAGAACCGCTACAGCCCCCTGGAAGAGGTCGCCTGGCTGGAGGCCTTCGTCTCGGCGCTGGGGCTCAAGCGCTTCACGCTGGGCGGCAACTCGATGGGGGGCGGCCTCGCCTGGCGCTACACCGTGGTCCACCCGGAGAAGGTGGAGCGGCTCATCCTGGTGGACGCCTTCGGCCTGCGCCGCGACGAGCCGATTCCGTTCTCCCTGCGGCTCTACGAGACGCCCGTGCTCAACCGCGTGGTCCGCTGGACGACCCCACGCTTCATGGTGAAGCGCACCGTGAAGGGCACATATGGCGACCCGCGCAGGGTGACACCGGAGACCGTGGACCTCTACGTGGACATGCTCCTGCGCGAGGGAAATCGCGAGGCCACCCGGCAGCGCTTCGCCCGGAAGGACGGGGACCCGTCACTCGAGGCGCGGCTGTCGGAGATCAAGGTCCCCACGCTCATCCTCTGGGGCAGCCGCGACGAGTGGATCCTCCCCAAGTACGCGCGGCGGTTCCAGTCGCGCATCCCCCAGTCCCGTCTGGTGATGATGGAAGGACTGGGGCATGTGCCCATGGAGGAAGACCCCGTCCAGACCGTGGCCGTGGTCCAGGACTTCCTCCACCAGACGTCACCCCGGCTGGCCCACGAGCCCGCGACACGGCTCCAGCCCGCACAGCAGGGCTAGGGCCGCGAGCGAGCTAGCGACCCAGGGGGCCGGCGATGAACCGCGCGACGGCCCGCACCTGCTTGCGGTTGCGCTTGTTGTCGAGGGTCCGGGTGAGGTCGCGCGGCACCTTGCTCAACGTCTTCAAGGAATCGCTCGCCGCCTTGCCGGAGTTCTTCATCAGGTCCCGCAGGGCGCCGTCCTTCTTCTTCTCGGCCGAGGCCTTCTGCTCCCGACGATAGGTCTTCAGCCCGTCGGAGATGGACGCGGACAGGTGTTCCATCGCACGACTCGCGTTGTCGTGCGCCTTGTCCAGGTTCTTCAACCCCTTGCTCGTCTTGCGCTTCTTCTTGCCTGGCGTACCGGTGCGCTCGATGAGCACCTCGGTCGCGACCATCTGTCCACCGTTGCCATCCACCCTGACCGCTGTCTCGGTGGTCACTTCCTTGCTGGGAATGCTCATGGGCTTCGCTCCTCGATTCCACTGCGTGGGTTCAGGGCATGAAGGGTGGGACGAATGGCAGCGACAACCCGCCGCGCCGCTTCTTCTTGGACTGCTTCTGGTAGATGAGGACGACCGGCACCAACTGCTTGCCGAGGACCTCCTCGCCCAACCTGTCCCGGACTTCGTTCAGGGCTTCGCCCACCTCGAGCATCAGCGCGCCCCGGCCCCGCTTGAGGTCCTTGAGCTTCTTGCGCCGCTGCTTTCCCATGTCGATGACGACGGGAATGGAGCTGATGGCGTTCGGCGATTCGATTGACATGTGGTGTCTCCCTTCGAGTGGTCCAATCCCTCCCGCCCTCCGGAGGGCGGTTCAGAGCGCGGTGCGTGAGCCTGCCTCGCGGTCCTTGTCCGAGAGCCGGAAGCTGATGCCTCGCAGTGTCACCGCCACCGCGACCAGCACGGCTCCCAGGAACAGCGGGCTGAGCAGCGTCTGGCTCCAGGCCTGACCCGACAGCACCTCGGTGGTGAACGCCTCCCCTGCCCGCTCCCCTCGCCTGACGACTCCCACCACCGCCGCGCCCAGGCGCGCCGCCAACGCGCCCAGCAACAGCCAGCTCCCCGCGCGCAAGGCCTGGGACACGGCGAAAGAGAAGGTCCTCTCCGTCACCGCGAACCGATAGGTCGAGGAGTCGAGGAAGCGTTGGAGACGGTAGAAGCCAGCCACAGCCGTGTCGTAGAGCTGTTCGTAGCGGATGAACGAGCGGTCTTCGGACAGACTGTCCAGTTTCCGGTTCAATCGCTGTCGCATCCGCCGGCCGAGCTGCACTTCGTACCGGCGGTACTCCCGATAGTGGTCTATGCGGGGTTCCAGCCGGGCCGCCAGGCTGTCGGAGAGCATGGTGGAGCGAATCATCCGCAAGGTGTTGAGGTTCATCGGGACCCTGTACTCCTGGGCCAGCTTGAAGAACCCAATCCAGAGGTTGGCGGAGGTGCGCTCCCACCAGCGCGAGGTGCGACTCTTGTTCGCGTAGAGGTCCTGCCAGAAGATGCTCTCCAGCTTGCGGGAGAACTCCTCCACGTCCACCGCGGGCAGCGGCTCGAGCAGCGCGAGCACCGCGGACACCATCCGCCCCACGTCCTCGTTCGCCTGGGCATCCGCGATTTCGCGCCACACGCGGCGCTCGCGCGCCGTGAAGGCACCGCAGGAGCCGAAGTCGATGAGCACCAGCCGGCTGTCCGGTTGCACCATCACATTCGCCGGGTGGAGGTCCGCGTGGAAGAAGAGCCCCTCCTGGGCGCAGAGGCGGGCAATCTTGAGCAGCCTGCGGGCCACCTTGCGGGGGACGATTCCCAGCGTGGCCAGCGACGCCAGGCCCGACTCGTCCTTGCGCTCGGCCGCGGAGATGAGGTCCTTGAGCCAGATGCCGGAGACGAACTCGGTGACCAGCACCTCGTGGTTGGACAGCTCGCCATACACGCGCGGCGAGCGCACGAAGCGCTGGCCCAGCTTGTCCATCCGGTCCTGGAAGAGCTCCGTGTAGCGGGCCTCCCGGACGAAATCGAGCTCCTCGTAGAGCATGGTGCTCAGCTCGTGGAGCAGCTGACGCGAGTAGCCGGGAGGAACGAACCACAGCTCCGCCAGGCCGAGAATCCACCCCAGCGCGCGCATGTCCGCGGCGAAGAGTGAGCCGACGCCGGGGCGCCGGACCTTCACCGCGACCTCCTCGCCGCCATGCAGCACCGCGCGGTAGACGCAGGCGACGGAGCCCGAGCCCACCGGCTCCGCGCCCAGCTCGGAGAACACCTCCGCTATCGGCCGCTGGAGGGAGCGCTCCACGAGCTGCCGCACCTGGGAGAAGGGAATCGGCGGCGCGGCGTCGAGCATCTTCTCCAGCTCCTGCGCCACCGGATACGGGAGCAGGTCCACGCGGATGGCCATCTGCTGGCCCAGCTTGATCCACGTCCCGCCCGCTCGCTCAATCAGCCGCCGCAGGTGCTGGCCTCGGGTCTGGATGGAGTCCCGGCGGCGGAGCACGTCCGCGCCGATTCGCACCAGCAACCACAGGGCAGCGGAAATCCAGACGCCCAGTTGGAGCAGCGTCCGGCCGATGCTGGCGCGGTGCGCCTCCGCCTCGCGTTGGTGAGGCGTGGGTGGAGCCTCCCACGAGCGCGCCCGAAGCTCCTTGCCCAGCGCCTTGGCCGCCTGGATTCGCGAGTCCAGGTCCTCGCGCTTGCGCCAGCGCTCGACGGCGGCGGACACCCGCTGCTCGCGCGCCATGGCCAGGCGCGCCGGTGGGGAGGGGGCCGCCTCCTTCACCGGCGCCACCGGCTCCACCTTCTCCGGGATGGCGCGGAGCGAGCTCACCGCGCGGCGCCGCGCAGTTGATGGACGATGGTCTCCAGGCTCGCCGGGGAGTGGAAGGTCTCCGCGGTGAGGAGCGCGTCCGGGAAGGAAATCTCGAACGCCCCCTCGAGCGCGAGCATCAGGTTGATGGCGTTCATCGAATCCAGCCCCATCTCGTTGCAGGGGCGCGCCATCTCCACCGGCTCGTCCGGGGCCACGCGGGGAAGGAACTCGCGAATCACCTCGATGAGTCTGGTCCTCACCTCGTCCGTATTCATCGTGTCTCCTCCGACGAAAGCGACCCTTGGATGGGCTCACGCGTGTGGGGCTCGTGCCCCCAGCGCAGCCGGTGCACCGCGATGACCTCGCCGTCCCGATGGACCAGCTCCAGCGGCGGCGGTCGGCTCAAGAACCCCGTGAGGCTCGCCGTGGACCCATAGGCCCCGACGTTGGGAATGAAGACCCGGTCGCCCACGCGAAGCGGCGGGAGCCTGACGTTGCGAGCGAAGCAGTCCAGCGGCGTGCACAGCGGCCCCACCACGTTGACCTCCTCGAGCACCCCAGCCCCGGCCTCCGCGCGGGCCTGGACGACGCCGATACCCACGAGCGGAACCCGCCCCAGGCCCGACATGCCTCCCAGGTGGTGGATGCCGCTGTCGAGGACGACGTACTGCTTGCCCTTCGAGCGCTTCACATCCATCACCGTGGACCACAGCGTGCCCGAGGAGCCGCAGAGCCTGCGGCCCGACTCGAACCACAGCGCGGCGGCCGCGGTCCTCCCGCGCTCCGAGGCCAGCCTGGCGAGCGGCTCGCGCAATGACTCCAGCTCCGGCCCCACGCCGGACGTCGCGAAGGGCCAGGGGAAACCTCCGCCCAGGTCCAACACCTGGAAGGGAAGCTCGAGCGCATGGGAGAGCGACTCTCCGACTTCGAGCGCCACCCGCAGCGCGGAGAGCAACGCCGGCACGTCCGCGAGCTGCGTCCCCTGGTAGACATGCACGCCCAGCACCTCGACGCCGCCGAGCGCCGCCACGCGCGCGCGGCCCTCGCGCCACTCCGCCTCGTCGAGCCCGAACTGGCTGCTCACGCCACTCATCGCCAGCCGCGCCACGGGAGGCGCCTCCGGGTTGACGCGCAGGAGGACCCGGGCGCGAAGCCGGGCGGCGCGCGCGGCCCGGTCGATGCGCTCCAGGTCCGTCCACGACTCAGCGGAGAAGCGCGTCACGCCAGCACCGAGCGCCCCACGCACCTCCTCGGGGCTCTTGCCCGGGCCGGAGTAGAGCACCCGCTCCGGAGCAAAGCCGGCGGCCATCGCCACCGCCAGCTCTCCGGGAGAAGACACCTCCGCGTCGCAGCCGAGCCGGCAGAGCGCCTCCGCCATCACCGGAAGCGGATTGGCCTTGAGCGAGAACAACAACCGGCTGCCCTCTGGCAGGACGGACATGAGCTCGCGCGTGCGCAGCTCCACGTCCCCCAGGTCATAGACATAGAGCGGCGAGCCGTAGGTCTCCAGCCAGGCCGCGACCCGGGCCGACAGAGGAGGACTCATCGGCGCGCTCATGGCAGCCCTCCCGCCGCGAGCCTGCTCGCGAGGGCCGCCCGGTCCAGCTTGCCGTTGGCAGTCCTCGGCAGCTCCGGCACCTGGTGCACCTCATCCGGGACTTTGTAGGACTCCAGCCGACTGGCGAGCGCGTCGAGCAGCCCGGCCTCGCGCGGTGGCGGCGCGCCAGGAGTGGACGTGACGAACAGGTGCAGCCGGTCTCCCTGGGCCTCCTGCACCACGCCCGCCTCGGCGACACCGGGCAGCCCGCAGGCCACCTCTTCGATTTCCAGCGGGTGCATGCGGAAGCCGCGGCGCTTGAGGAGGAAGTCCCGGCGCCCCACGAACTGGAGGAAGCCTTCCGCGTCCATCCGGAAGAGGTCACCGGAGTACAGCACGCGGCCCAGCCCACGCGGGTGCGTGCGATAGCGCAGCGCGGTCTCCTCCGGCGCCCGCCAGTACCCGAGCGCGACGTGGCGCCCCTGGATGACCAGCTCCCCCACCTCTCCTGGCGGCAGCACCTGGCCCTGCTCGTCCAGAATCATCGCCTCCGTGCCGGGCAACGCGCGTCCCACCGAGCCCGGGTGTGCCTCCAATTCCTCGGGCAGGAGGATGGAGACGCGCTTGCACTCGGTCAGTCCATACATGGGGAACACGGAGACGCCGGGAAGCTGACGCCGGAGCTGCTCCACGTGGCTGGCCGGCAGATGCGCGCCCGTGTTGGTGAGCGCCCTCAAGCGGAGCGCGCCCGCCCCACTCCGGCCGAGCAGCTTGAGCAACGCGGCGAACAGCGTGGGCACGCCGGGGAGCACCGTGACTCGCTGTCGCTCCAGCGTGGTGACCAGCGCCGGCCCGGCCAGCTCCGCGCTCCCGACGAACACGCCCGCCCCCACCTGCGCGGCGAGGAACACCTGATACAGGCCGTAGTCGAAGGAGAGCGGCAGGAAGACGCCCACCACGTCCTCGACGCGGTACTGGAGCCGCGCCTGGATGGCGTCCACCACGAAGAGGATGTTGTCGTGGCTGAGCGTCACGCCGCGCGGCGCTCCCGTGGAGCCGGACGTGTAGATGAGGCAGACAGGATCCACGTCCAGCCCCGCGAAGGGCGGACACTCCACGGGCGCGCTGTCCAGGATTCGCGACAGCCGCATTCCCGAGGAAGGCTCCGCGCCCTCTCCCACCCAGACGATGGGCACGTCGGCGAAGGCCGGCGCGAGGTGCGCGGAGGACTCGTCCAGGAAGGCCACGGTGGGCGTCACCTGCTCCAGGATCCTCCGCAGGCCCGGCTCGCGAATCGCGCCATGCAGCACCGCGAAGATGCCGCCCAGCCGCGCCGTGGCGAACGCGGCCAGGGCCACCTCCGCGCGGTTGCGGGTGAGGATGACGGCCCTGTCTCCCCGCCGGAAACCCTGGCGCGAAAGCCAGCCACCCAGGCGCCGGGTGGCCGTGCCGAGCTGCGCATAGGTGAAGGAGACCCGTTCGTCGGACAAGAACAGACGGTCGCCATGATGGAGCTCGGCTTCTTCCAGCAAACCGCAGAGGTGACGGGGCGTCATGCGTGTCTCTCCCAGACAGGTCAGGACAGACGGTCGTCGGTGAAGATCTCCTTCTTCACCATGAACCTCGTTGTCTTCGAGAGGATGCGCTCGTTGAAGGCCACGCGCTCGGGATGGGCCAGCAGCTCGTTGCGAAGCTTCAGCGGCTCGGGCAGGCCCACGTCCTTGTAGATGTCCGGGTTGTAGAGCTTCTGCATCGACGTGAGCATGAAGCGCTTGAGCGCGCGCTCCACGTCCCGCAGCCGCTCCACCCCATGCTTCGCCCGCAGGCCCTGGTGGAGCCGCTCGATGTTCAACCGCCCGTAGCTGATGTGGCGTGTCTCATCCGAGTGATGCAGCCGGTTGATTTCACGCACGAAGGGCGGCAGGCGCATGTCCTTCGCCATGTGGCTGTTGTAGCCGTCGACAATCTCCTCGAACACCAGCACCGTGGCGAAGGCCAGGAACTCCTTGATGTCCGTCTCGGGGAAGGTGTCGTAACGGATGCGGCGGTCCTTGTATATCTTTCCGCCGTACGTGAGGCAGAACCGCGAGAAGTACCACATGTGCTCATTCTCCTCGAGCACCAGGTGGTGGAGGTATTCGGAGGACACCTCGTAGCCCGGAGTGTGCATCCTGCTGATCATCTCCGTGAGCAGCTCGCGGATTCCCGTCACATTCAGACTGAAGAAGTTGATGCACTCCCACTTGCTGAGCCGCAGGAGCTGCTCCGGCGTCAGCTTCTGGGCCCAGGGCGTGCCATGGACGGAGAGCAGCTCCGGACTCATCCAGGGCTGGTCCTCGGGCAGGGACTTCTCCCAGACCAGCTCCCGAAAGGGATTGGAGGTGTCCGCGTTGGAGAGGTGGATGAGCCGCTCCAGGGTGCGCGCGAAACCATCCTCCGCGGGCTCCACGGGAAGCGCCCCGGAGGGCGCGTGCTGGGCGAAGTCCTCAATCATGGTGGCCATCCCTTCGTCATAGAAATGGGAGAAGTGGTCCGCTTCCGGCTGGAGCACCGTCCTCGCGCCGACGAGCCGGGAGGCCAGGAGCGCCACCTGGTCCGGGTGCGAGATGGCGTCCGCGCCCCCTCCGAAGACGAGCACCGGCTGCTTCACGGAGGAGGTCCAGGCGTCCTCCCGCTCGCGGAAGAGCGCGCAGACCATGTTCGCGTAGCGGAAGAGACTGGACGGCGTGCGGAACGGCACGCTGGTCATGTAGAGCAGGTGGGGGTCCGTGGACGTGAGGACGCTGGCCACCACCTTCCGGTCCTCGCTCTGCGGCGCCTCGCCTCCGGGAGCGCCTCCGAAAATCAGCTTGCAGTAGCGCTCCGCCACGCGAGGGTTGGCGGCAATCTGGGGGAAGAGCTGACGGAGGTTCTTCTCGAAGGACGTCATCGGGTGGTCCGGGGTCGCCGGCAGCGACACCGTCCCGTTGAGCAGCACGCCGCTCGCGAAGCGCTCGGGGTGCTCGGCCAGCGCGCGGAGCGCCACCTGCGCGCCACTGCTCCAGCCCACCACCGTCTCCACCCGGGAGATTCCCAGCCGGTCGAGCACGGCGATCAAATCCGCCACATGGACGTTGGAGTCGCAGCGGGAGGGATTGAAGTCCGGCGTCGGCGTGGGCAGCCAGCGGGTGTTCCACGTCACCACCCGCCATTTCCGGGCCAGCCGCTGCGCGAGCGGCGCCAGGAACTCCTCGGGCATCGCGTAGGCGTTGCAGAGGACCAGCACGGGGTGCGAGGGGTCTCCTCGCGTGAAGGCACACACCTCCGCCCCATCCGGCGCGCGCACCTGCACGGGTGTGAACACCTGCCCCTCGCGCTCCCGCGCCAGCTCCGCGAGGTAGCTCGACAGGTAGACATCCAGGTCCGCGAGGGTGAGCGCCGGGTGTGGAGGAAGGGCGCGGGCGAACCGCTTCGGGTTCAGCCCGTAGCTGGCGTAGAAGGTCGCGCGCAAATCGAAGAGCTGTTCAATGGGGGACGCCTCCGTCTCGCGGTGCGTGGTGAAGCTGAGGATGGGGAGCCGCAGCGCATGGGACATCCGGTCCACCATTCCCACCGCCGGAAGCTCCACCGGCCCCACCAGGTGATGCACCGGCCCCCCCTCGAACCCGGTGGCGCTCAGCCGGAGCATGTCCAGCACCACATGGTCCACGGGCACCATGTTGACGCCCGCGCCCTCGTGTCCCAACAGCCGCAGCGGGTCCGTGACTTGCGCCAGCTCCCGGCGCAGCCGGTACAGCTCCCGCACGAAGCCGTAGATTCCGAACCGCGTCCCGCCGCTGCGGCGGCTCGCACTGGGACCGATGATGACCGAGGGGCGAACGATGCTGTAGGCGAGCCCAGCCGCCTCGCAGGAACCAGAGACCTCGCGCTCCGCCTGCGCCTTGCTCTCCTCGTAGTAGTTGTTGAAGTCCGAGGCACCCCCCGTGGGTTCCGGATGCAGTTGCTCGGGAATCACCCCGCGCCGGGTTCCCGCGGTGTAGGCGGTGGAGACATAGACAAACCTCCCGGCCCCTACCTGCCGCGCGACCTCCAGGATGTTCCTGGTCCCGATGCAATTGTGTGCATGGATTTTGTCCCGGTGGCGATTCTCATACGCAAGGCTGGCCGCGGAATGCCACACCTCGTCCAGTCGCGCCTCTTCCAGCCGATTCAGGTCCTCGGCGGAGAGGCCACAGCGCGGGAGGGTGATGTCACCCACCAGGCAGATGACATTCTTTTCGACGGCCTCGAGCGGAACGGGGACGTCATACGAAGCCGCGGCCTCTGAAAGTGACTCCAGGAGTCTCTCTCGCGCATGCTCCGGCGACGTGCCACGAACCAGTACGAAGAGCCGCCCACCCGCCCTCAGCCTCCAGAGGAGGAAGTGGCTCCCCAGGAAGCCCGTGCCCCCGGTGAGGAGGAGCCGCGTGGGGCGAAGCTCTCGTCCGTCCAACTCCAGGGGATTCGCATATGTCGCACCCATGGGCCGCTCCGCTGGGTAGGGCTGCAAATGCAGCCAACCTTATGCGGGGCGCATCGCGACATGTCAACACGAACACGACAATGTCATGCATGTCATTGATTGCATCGCAAGGTGATTGAACCATACGGTTCCAGACAGATGCCCGGGAGAGGACGGCGCTCCCGGGAATCATTCCTCATGAATGCGTCACCAGCCGTTCACAGGCAAGGGGCGGTGCGACAGGACGCCATTACCCGGCTGGCCGCGGGCATCCGCGCCCTCCGCCATCAAGGCCAGCGAGTCCGGGACTCCCGCCCAGTCAGCGCCCATCGAGCCCCCCGGTAGATCCGGCGCCCAAACGATTTCCCTCGGGCGCCCCCTGCCTTGGGCCACAGGAGTGCGGTTCGTCGCGCGACATTCAGACGCTCACTGCGTCTTCTCCATGCGTGAGGCCTCGCGAGAGCTGGACGTCGTGCCTCACACCGCATCGGACGGACCTAAACATGCGCAATCACGGAAACATCAGCTACTCAGAAACAGTTGAATCTCCACTGTCAATTCGGCTACAAGGCGACGCTAGGCTGACCTCCTTCCCTCGCTCGTGGCTGAAGCGAATGGCGAGCGCGGGCCTCGCGCTGTCGGTGCTGTGGAGCGGCGCGGCGCTGGCGGCCCCCAAGCCGTGGTGCGCGCCCAACCGCAGTCCCATCACCGCGGCGATGTCCATCAAGTCCGACGTGAAGGACTCGCAGGGCAGCTACCTGTCTCCCAACGTCGTCAGCTCCATTGCCCACGCGCAGTGCCTGGATGCCTCCGATGCGAAGTACAAGCCGGAGGCCGAACAGCACCGCGCCGCGTTCGTCGCCGCCTCCGGCCTGACTGACGCCGAGGTGGAGGAGCTGTTCGGCTTCGAGGCGGACTCGAACGGCAAGGACAAGCTCCCCCGGAAGTTCTGCAACGAGATTGAGGTCGACCCCCAGAAGCAGTCGGCCAAGGTGTACGGGGCCCGCTCCGCGCTCCAGACGCTGCTGTGCGAGCGGGGCTCGGGCAGCGGCTATGACTGGATGGACACCACCGCCGTGGAGGACGTGTTCGCGACGAAGTACTGCGCCACCAGCCTGCTGCGAGACTGGTCCGACAAGTCCCGCACCGCGTACACGCTGCTCGACTTCGCGCATTGCGAGGCGGTGGGACAGCGGTTGAACGAGGAGCAGTACTTCAAGGAACTGGCCGCCGAGAAGGAGCTGCCGCGCTACCTGGCAATCTGGGCGAAGATTCACTGGAACGACACGCTGGCGAAGCGCGCGGAGCTGCACAAGCGCCTGGAGAAGCTCACGGCCGACGACGCGGCGCTCAAGGCCGTGGTGTTCGACGATCCGGCGAAGGCCATCGCTGAGTTCAAGGCCGAGCACGCGAAGAACAGCGCCCTGCTCGACAAGGCCTCGGAGCTGCTCCTCAACCTGAAGAACACGAAGCTCCAGGCCAAGGCGAGGGGCTGCTCGGAGGGCTTCCGCGCGGAGCTGGCGAAGTACTTCGCGGAGCGCAAGCCGGCCACGGAGGACGCCGCGAAGGATTTGCTCAACGAGACGACGCCCTTCCTGCTGGCCAACAGCCTGGCCGTGTGTGAGTCCATCGACGAGAAGGACCCCAACGCCTTCGTCATCGCCCGGCAGGTCCAGGGGACCGTGGCGGCCCTCGGTCCGCTGGAGGCGGCGCGCTGGGCGGCCCTGCGCTACCTCGTCGAGCATTCGAAGGAGATTGATGGCGCCGAGGACCTGCGAATGCCCCGGCCCCGGCTGAACTTCGACTTCCGCTCCGGCCCCGCGGAGCAGGAGAAGGGCACCATCGCCTCGGTGAAGAAGGAGGCGGGCGGCATGGTGAAGGTGACCTTCAAGAAGGAGAAGCTGAAGGAGCCCATCTGGGACTGCAAGGAGACGAATAAAATCGACCGCATCGACGCCGAGGGCAACCTGGTCTACCGGCAGGACTGCAAGTTCAAGGCGTGGCAGACGGTGGTCATCGAGGTGGACCCGGTGACGGTGGAGGAGCGCTTCGCGTCCGCGCTGAAGAAGGGCCGCTACGCGGAGATCCTCTCCTTCCGGGACCGCACCGCGATGCCCCTGCGGGTCTTCGACACTCCCAAGCGCGGCAAGCTGTTCGGCGTCGCCGGCTTCGGCTGGTAGCAACGCCCCGGTGGTGGAGCCAGTCCGCGCTCCACCACCAGAGGCCCGTGCCGCTACAGGCGCACCAGCTCCACGTCATCCATGTGGATGAAGTTGGCGCCGTTGCCCGTCGTCGCCCGGGTGTGGAAGCCCAGCTCCAGGTAGCCGCCCGTGACGTTGATGGCGGGAGTCTCCACCAGCGTCCACGCGCCATACGTGCCCAGGTCCGTGAAGACCGGCCCGCAGGAGGCGCACGTCTTCGCCTGGATGCGCGCCAGGTCGAAACCACCGGCCTTCCTCACCCACGCGCGGACCTTGTAGTTGCCCGACGCGAGCCCCGACACGGACTGGTACGTCCACACCTCGAAGGGCGTCGCGTTCATCCAGTGCGTCAGGTGGTAGCTGCCCGTGCGGCCACCGTTGTGCGTCTCGCTGAAGTCCGCGGCCTCGGTGCCGTTGGGGCTCCAGGTCGACCAGCCGCTCATGTTCGCCTCGAAGCTGGGGTTGGTCAGCGAGGGGCCCGTGGAGCCGCCCGCCTGGTACCAGCGCACCCACTCCACCTCCATCGTCTTGCGCTGCCCGGAGGGCAGGTCGATGGAGGCCGGCGACGCATTGCCATACCAGTTCCCGCCCAGCGCCAGGTTCAGCAGGACGTAGTGGTTCTGCTGGAACGCCGGGTCGTTGTGGACGAAGTCCGCATTCGCCCGAATCTGGTTGTCCAGGCGGAAGATCATCCGGTCCGCCGTCCACTCCACCTCGTACACGTGGAAGGCGTCCGCCACGCTGTAGCCCCGGTTCGCCCCCGAGCCCCAGTGCTGCACCCCGTTGGACGAGTGCGTGGCGACCTTCATCCACGACGGCTCGTTGGAGTGCCACTCCAGGATGTCGATTTCACCGCTCGCCGGCCAGCCGACGTTGGAGATGTTCGCGCCCAGCGTCCAGAACGCCGGCCACATGCCATACCCGGACGGCACCTTGATGCTGGCGACGAGCTTGCCGTAGCGCCGCTCCACCTTGCCCTTGGTGTGGATGCGCCCCGAGTAGAACGAGCGTGGCCCGTAACCCGCGCAGCGCGAGTCATTCGGCCCATCCGACGTCCGCTCCGCGGTGAGGATGAGCTTGCCCCCGCTCACCGTGACGTTCTGCGCGCGCGGGAACTCCAGCTCTCCCGTACCGAAGTTGCAGTTGTTCGTGACGGGGTCGTGGTTGCTCGTCAGCACGTTCCAGTTCGCCGCGTTCAGGCTCGTGCCGCCAAAGTCGTCCTGCCACGCCAGGCTCCAACCCGCCCCCGGGTCGTACGCCAACTCCTTCTGCGCCTGACTCTCCAGCGGTACCGCGTCGGGCTCTACCGACACCTCACTGCCACAGCCCGCCAGCACCAGTCCGGCAACCACCCACCACGCCTCGGTCCGTCCTGCCATGCATTCCTCCTGGAAAAGGTCGTGACAACTCTTTCCAGGAATACCAGCATTTCCAATTTCCTTGCAGGGGCTCCCGAAGCCCGCGTCAGATGGCGTAGTCCCCCACGAACACGGAGGCGGTGAGCACATCGGCGCGCACCGCGTCCCCCTCCACGACGCCGAGCGCGTCGAACTCCGAGCGAGGCACCTGCACCGTGACTTCGTCTCCAGAGGGCATGCGCAGGAGCACCTTCACGAAGCCGCCCACGGGCTTGAAGCGCTGCACCCTGCCCGTGAAGGGCGTGACGCCCTCCGTGGAGACGGAGCGGGCCAGCTTGATGTCGTGGGGCCGGACGTAGGCGTGCACCGCCTCCCCTTCCCGCGCGGCGGCGGGCACGGACAGCGCCAGCGAACCCAGCGACGCCCTGCCCTCCAGGACGTGGCCGCGAAGGACGCTCGCCCCGCCGATGAACGACGCGACGAAGGGTGACGCGGGCCGGTCATAGATGTCCTCCGGCGAGCCCGCCTGCGCCACGCGCCCCTCGCTCATCACCACCACGTGCTGCGAAATCTCCAAGGCCTCCTGCTGGTCATGCGTCACCAGCAGCGTCGTCAGTCCGGTGCGCGTATGAAGGGCATGGAGCCACTCGCGCAGCTCCTCGCGCACCCGCGTGTCGAGCGCGCCGAACGGCTCGTCCAGCAGCAACACCCGGGGACGGATGGCCAGCGCGCGCGCGAAGGCGACCCGCTGGCGCTGTCCCCCGGAGAGCTGGCCCGGATGGCGCTCGCCGAGCGCCTCGAACTGGACCAGGCGCAGCATCTCGTCCACGCGAGCCTCCACCTCCGCGCGAGGGAGCTTCCGCACGTTGAGTCCAAAGGCGATGTTCTCGCGCACCGTCATGTGCCGGAACAGGGCGTAGCTCTGGAAGACGACGCCGACGTTGCGCTGCTGCACGGGCAGCGACGTACAGTCCACCCCGTCGATGAGGACGCGACCGGCGTCCGGGATTTCCAGCCCACAGATGAGGCGCAGGAGCGTGGACTTGCCGGCGCCGGACGGCCCCAGCAGGGACGTAATGGCGCCCGCGGGCGCGTGGAACGAGACGTCCGAGACGGCGGGACTGCCGCCCGGGGAGAACCGCCGGGTGAGCTGCTCGACGATGATGCTCATGACGCCTCACTCCTCCACTCCACGTACTTCTTCAGCACCAGCGTCACGAGCGCGAGCAGCGTGAGCAATGACGCCACGGCGAACGCTCCCGCGAAGTCGTATTCGTTGTAGAGAATCTCCGCGTGCAGCGGCAGCGTCGTGGTGACGCCGCGCACGTGCCCTGACACCACCGAGACGGCTCCGAACTCCCCCATCGCCCGCGCGTTGCAGAGGATGACGCCGTAGAGCACGCCCCACTTCACCTTCGGCAGCGTGACGCGGAGGAATGTGCGCCAGCCGCTCGCCCCCAGCGTGAGTGCCGCCTCCTCCTCCTCGCTGCCCTGCGTCTGCATCACCGGCAGCACCTCCCGCACGACGAATGGCAAGGTGATGAACACCGTGGCCAGCACGATTCCCGGCACGGCGAAGATGACGTGCACGTCATGCTCGGACAGGAACGGCCCCAGCCAGCCCTGCCGTCCGAAGAGCAACACGAAGATGAGTCCGGCGATGACAGGCGACACACTGAACGGCAGGTCGATGAGCGTCAGCAGCAACGCGCGCCCGCGGAAGCGGAACCGCGCCAGGAGCCACGCCGCCGCCAGGCCGAAGACGAGGTTGAGTGGCACCGCGATGGCCGCCGCCGTCAACGTCAGGACGATGGCGGAGCGCGCCTCCGGCTCGGTGATGGCGGCCAGGTACGCCTCCCAGCCCTTCTGGAACGCGAACGAGAAGACGGCGAGCAGCGGGACGAACAGGAAGACCGCCAGGAAGCCCAAGGCCAGGGTGATGAGCGTCCAGCGGACCCACGGGGAGCCCTCCAGCGTGCGCGTCTTGCGTCGAGGCAGGTGTATCGTCGGAGCGAACATGCCCGTCACGCTCCAGGCCGGGCGTCCAGCCGGCGGTGGCTCCAGCGCTGGAGCAGGTTGACGACGAGCAGCAGGAGGAACGACGCGAGCAGCATGACGACGGCGATGGCCGTGGCCCCCGCGTAGTCGTACTGCTCCAGCTTGGTGACGATGAGCAGCGGAACAATCTCCGTGCGCAGCGGCATGTTGCCGGAGATGAACACGACGGAGCCGTACTCCCCCAGCGCCCGCGCGAAGGCCAGCGTGAAGCCACTGAGCAGCGCGGGGAAGATGGCCGGGAACAACACCCGCGCGAAGGTCTGCCATGGCGTCGCCCCCAGCGTGGCCGCCGCCTCCTCCACATCCACGTCGATGTCCTCCAGCACGGGTTGCACCGTGCGCACCACGAAGGGCAAGCCGATGAAGGTCAGCGCCACGGCCACGCCCACGGAGGTGTAGGCCACCTTGAAGCCCCACGCCTCCAGGTACTGGCCGTACCAGCCCTTCGCGGAGAACAGCGTGGTGAGCGTCAGCCCCGCCACCGCCGTGGGCAGCGCGAAGGGCAGGTCCACCAGCGACTCCACCAGCGAGCGACCCGGGAAGCGGTAGCGCACGAGCACCCAGGCCACCAGGAGCCCGAAGACGACGTTCGCCAGCGCCGCCGACAGCGACGCGCCAAAGCTGAGCCGGTACGCGGCGAGCGCACGGGGCGCCGTCACCGTCTCCCAGAACTGGGGCCACGTCAGGGAGAACGTCTTGAGGAACAGGCTGGACAGCGGAATGAGGACGAGCAACCCGACATAGGCCCAGGTGAAGCCCAGTGACAGCTTGAAGCCGGGCAGGACCTGGCGGCGAGTGAGCGAGGCCATGGCTCAGCGCGCCTGGGGGACGTAGATGCGGTCGAACACGCCCCCATCATCGAAGTGGGCCGCCTGCGCCTTGCGCCAGCCACCAAAGACGTCGTCGATGGTGAAGAGCGTCACCTTGGGGAAGCGGGCCCCCTGCTTCGACGCCACCGCCTCCGACCGGGGACGGTAGTGGTGCTTCGCCGCCAGCCGCTGCCCCTCCTCTGAGTAGAGGAACTGGAGGTACGCCTCCGCCACCGCGCGGGTGCCGCGCTTGTCCACGTTGCGGTCCACCACCGCCACGGGAGGCTCGGCGAGGATGCTCGTCGACGGGACGATGATTTCGAAGCGCTCCTTGCCCACCTCGTCCGTCAGCAGGAAGGCCTCGTTCTCCCAGGCGATGAGCACGTCGCCCAGTCCGCGCTCGGCGAAGGTCGTGGTGGCACCCCGGGCTCCCGAGTCCAGCACGGGCACGTTTCGGAACAGCGCCGCCACGAAGGCCCGCGCGGATTCCTCGGTGCCGCCGGGCTTGCGCAGCGCATGCCCCCACGCGGCCAGATAGTTCCAGCGCGCGCCACCGGACGTCTTCGGGTTGGGGGTGATGACGGCGACGCCCTCGCGGACCAGGTCGTCCCAGTCCTTGATGCCCTGGGGGTTTCCCTTGCGCACCACGAAGACGATGGTGGACGTGTACGGCGCGCTGTTGTGCGCCAGTCGCGTCTGCCAGCCCTCGGGGATGAGCGACGCCTTGTCGTGGAGCATGTCCACGTCGTAGGCCAGCGCCAGCGTGACGACGTCCGCGTCCAGCCCGTCGATGACGGCCCGCGCCTGCTTGCCGGAGCCGCCATGGGATTGCTTGATGGAGACCTTCTGTCCGTGAGTCGTCTCCCAATGCTTCGCGAAGGCGGCGTTGACGTCCGCGTACAGCTCCCGCGTGGGGTCATACGAGACGTTGAGCAGCGTGACTGTGCTTGGGGTGGCGGACTCGCTCCCGGACTTCGAACAGCCACCCAGGGCGAGCAGGACGAAGAGGGACAGCCGGAGAGGGAAACGCATGGCGGGGCCTTTCACCAGCTCACCTGGAAGCGGGACATGACGACGTCCTCGGGGATGCGGTCTCCTTCGACGGAGCCTCCGTCGAAGCTCGTGTGGTCGAAGGACGTGGCCACGCGGATGTTGCCGTTGAGGTACCAGTTGGCGACCGCGCCCCACCCTCGCGCGTTGCGCGCCGAGCGCGTGGGGTCCGCGTAGATAGGGAAGGCGTCAGGGTCCACATGGAGCGCGGAGTAGCGCGCCCCCAGCTCCACCGCGCCCCAGCCGCCTGTCTCCGCGCCCAGCGGGTCCGTGGGCTTGACGCCGTCATAGGCCGCCTTGCCTCCGAAGAGGACGTATGACGCGCTGGCCTGCCATGACTCGAAGCGCAGGCGCGCGTGCTGCGCTCCCAGGTTCACCTCCTGCGTGGACGACACGTACTCGGCCATCGCGCCGACGGGGCCCACGTAGAGGTAGCCCTGGGGCGACAGCCGCACGTGTTCGCCGTGCGCAATCACCGTCTCCCCCGCCCCCGTGCCCGTCCGGAAGATGAAGAACGTCTGCTGCCCCATCGTGCGCAGCGGCGCCTCGCCCGTGGTGGACGCGGAGCCGAACTGCAGTCCGCGTGACGCGGCGATGCCCAGCCCCAGACCGGAGAGCTGCTTGAACTTCGTGGCCCGGAACGGATGCGCGAACAGGCGCGCTGCCACGTCGAAGCTGTCGTCCAGATTGGTGTCCGCGCTGGCTCCGTCCGCCGTGCCGTTGAAGGCGCCCAGCGCGTAGTTCAGCGTGCCGTCATACAAGTCTCCATGAACCATCACCCCCACGTCCCGGTTGGGCACCAGGTCCGTGGGCAGCGCGCGCTCGACGAAGAGCGTGTTGATGCCGGACTGGTTGCGCTCCAGTCCCACCGGTGGACGGAACTTGCCCACCCGCACGCGCACGGCCTTGCTGGGGCGGTACTCCAGATACGCATCCCAGAGCGGCGGCGCGTTGGCGGCGAAGTCCGTCAGCAGCCGGAAGTCGAACAGGTTGAAGAGCGTCCCCTCCAGCAGTGGACGCGCGCGCCGGATGAGCAGCGTGGTGGAACCCGGCCGGTCCGCCCTGCTCTCGAAGAAGCGGCCATCCAACTGGATGTAGCCCCGCAGCTTCAGCAGGAACGACTTGTCGGCGGACGAGACGGAGATGCCCTCGGGGGTGGCCTTGACGGCGGCGCCCCCCGGCGAGGGTGACGGCGCGGTGGGAGCCGCTTCGGGGGCCGGCGTCTGCGCCACCGCATGCGGCGCGAGCAGCCAGGCCAGGCCGGCGGCGAGGAAGGAGAAGCGGTGTGGCGTGGGACCTGCCATGCGTGACCTCGACTGCGAGAGGAACGCGATGGAAGGTGGTCTCGGGAGCCAGAAAGCCGAAAGCCCACCTCCTCGCGGATGGTGGGCTCTTCGAACCAGCTCAACCCAGAGTCATCAGGCCAAGGGTCGACAGGCGCCCACCGCAGGTGCGTGACAGCAGCAACAAGCGTGGGTGAGCAGCCGGGCCATGAAGTGTCACCACGATGCCCGGCACCCTCGGGCTTGTCAACGCACCCCCTGCACGTCGCTCCCGCGGACTCGCTCCCGTTTCAACCGTGTCAGCCACGTCCTCCGTCCACGGAATGCCGCGCGCGAAGCCTCCCAGGGGCAATGAGTATCGCACCCCGTAATTCAAGTATAATCAGAACTCCCAGCCCAGGAGTTCCGCATGTTCAATCGACGCAATCCGATGTGGGTTCCACGACTCGCGCCGCTGCTCGCCGCGCTGCTGGCTGCTCCGCATGCCCTGGCCGCGGAGCGCCCATCCCTGGTGAACACGCGCATCTCCACGCCTTTTGGTGCGAACGGGCACTCCTCCACCATCGACGGGCGCGTCTTCGTGGGCAACATCCGCGAGGACCACGCCACCACGACGACGACGTGGCTGGCGCGCGTGTTCCGGCCGGAGGCGGTGACGTACGACGCGCAGGGCAAGCCGGGCTTCTCCGCGGCCTTCTCTCCTGGACGCAGCACCCAGGTGACGAACGGGGAGAACGCGCTGGCGTTCTGCTTCACCAACCCGGCCCAGCCCTATGTCCTCGCGGGAGGGCTCGCGGTGTACCAGCCCTTCCTCTTCGACTCGCAGATGTTCAACGGGCCCAACCGCTTCCGCCGCCGTCCGGTGGACCTCCGGGTGTCACAGCCCTTCACGCCGCAGGCGGACATCTCCTCGTTCACCACCGGCAACCTGGAGTATCTGACCACTGTCACCGGCGCGAGCATCCGAGGCATCGAGCCGACGATGACCTCCGACGGCCGGCTGCTCATCTATCAAGGCGGCCCCGCCAACGACGGCGGCATCGACCACCTGATGTACTCGTACAACGCCACGCCCTGCGCGGCCACGGGGTGGAGCAATCCGCGCCCGCTCTCCATGATGTACAGCGACACCACAGCGGGCGTGAAGCGCTATCCGCTCGCGTGGCAGAAGCTGAAGGCCTCCACCGGCGAGCTCTTCGGTGAGACGACGTCCGGGCCGCTCATCCGGGCCGCCTACGCCTGGGTGGACCACGAAGGGCGCAACGTCACGTACACCGGCGTCGTCTACACGGACGGCGCGCGCCGCGAGGCCGTCAGTCTCATCGGCGCGGAGACGGGCTGGACGGCGTACCACATCGATGGCGCCATCAACACGGACCGCAGCGACATCGCTCACCTCTTCTATTCCGGCCCCATGTGGAACCTGGAGCAGGAGCGCGCACCGGAGCAGAACTTCCCGCCGGGCTCCAGCAACGAGAACCACTACCTGCCCGTCACCAAGACGCATGACGTGCTCGCGCTCTTCGGCAGCAACACGGGGGACTACAACGAGGTGGACATCGGCGAGCTGGTGGACCCCTTCCACGTGCTCTCCCTGCCGATGAACGAGCTGGTGACGCGCGCGGGCGCGTATGACCTGACGCGCACCCCGGACCTGTCCGGGAACTTCTACACGGGCACGCTGGTGGGCACCGCCTCCATCTCCGCCGGCAACGCGGTGACGCAGCCGACGTCCGGCTCGCTGTGGGAGCCGCACGGCAAGGGCAAGGCGCTCGTCGTCCCTGGCGGCGGGGCGCTCACGGTGAACCTGACGGACGCCGCTGGAACCAGGCCCGGCGTGGGTGGCTTCGCGCGGGGCTTCACCGTGCAGCTCGCGGTCCGCCCGGACGCGGGCATCCACACCGGCTGCACCACGGGGAACCCCTACCGGTACCTCCTCCAGAAGGGCAACGCGCTGGACCTCATCTACGAGTCCGACAACACGGTGCAGATGTCCTTCGTCATCAACGGCGCGCGCGTGCGCCTGGGCCGGAGCCCCGCGCTGCCCCTGGGCGCGTGGACCCATCTGGCCTACACCTGGGACGGCGTCACCGGCGCCTTCGGTGAGTACGTCAACGGAGTGCCCACCGGGCGCGCGCTGCCGGTCGCCGCGGGCACCTTCCGGCTGGCCACCGGCGCGCTCGCCATTGGCGCGGGCAATACGCTGAACACGCAGGCCTGTCCCACCAATGGAGAGGGCTCCTTCCGGGGCGCCATCGACGAAGTGCGCCTCTTCTCGCATGCGCGCTCCGCCCGCTCCATCTGCATGTCCTCGCACGGCGCGGACTGCCGCGACGAGGCCATCCAGGAGACGCCCTCCGCGGGCCAGTTCGGGATGAGCCAGCAGCAGCCCGCATGCAACACCTACGCGGCCCTGGGCACGCTGGCGTGCGCGTCCGCCATGCACCGCGTCTGCGCGCAGCGCGGCGCCAACGATGCGCTGGCCACCACCACCAATACCTACGAGACGATTCAGCAGCTCATCGGAAACCGTCCGCCCATCTCCCTGCTGGGCGCGCTGGCCGGCGCCACGACGACGGACGTGACGGTGGCGTGTGCCCCCATCCAGCATGAGAGCCTGGGCGTCACCTTCGAGGAGCTGGCGCGCAAGCACGCCGGCTGTGTGGACGAGCGCGTCGCGCAGAGCTTCGACTGCTCCGCCGCCGTGCACCGCTGGTGCAACAGCCTGGGGTGGAGCACGGGGCAGATTTTCGAGGTGACGTCGCGCCCCTGGGTGGGCTGCTTCAACTCCGGGCTCATCCAGGACGTGGCCAAGGACCTGCTCGGCCCCGCGTCGAGCGCTGGCAACTTCAGCTCCACCGACTCCAAGCTGGAGGTCAGCCGATGGTGCCAGACGCGAGGATATGGCGCGGGCGTGGCGCAGGAGCTGGGCGCGGGGAGCCAGGCCAACGTGCACTGCTTCCAGCCCGCCGTGACGGTGCCCTGGAAGCTCAATCCGTGACGTGACTCATGAGGCCCCCTGGAGTCGGAAGGGGGCCTCGGACGTCGTGCCGGTCCGCTCGCGCTGGAGCACCTCCAGCACCTCGGCGGGCAGCGGGAACCAGCGCAGGCGCTCCGCCTCCGCTGTGAGGGGGGCGTCCTCCACCGTCCTGCCGCCCACGTCCTGGAGCGCCTGCTCGACGACGCGATGGGCTCGCGCGACGTAGTCCTCCAGCTCCTGCTCGGGCGCGGAGGGGCCCGGGGCCGGGAAGGCGCATTCGCCGCTCGCATAGGAGATATCGCTCAGCCGCCCCAGTCGCCGCATGTGCTCCCGGTGACGCCACTGGCCGGTGGAGGGCTCGAGCACGTAGTGCGGCAGGAGCTTCCAGCCTTCCTGAGCGACGAAATCCACGGCATCCAGCAGGAAGCGGAAGGTCGTCTCGGAGAGGAAGTAGTTGAAGCCCAGCCTCACCCATCCAGGCTTCACGCCGTCGGTGCCTTGCAGGATGACACCCTGGAAGCGCTGGCTGGTGACGGGGTCGATGCCCAGCAGCCGGTGGCCGTAGGGCCCCGCGCAGGAGCACCCTCCGCGCGCCTGGATGCCGAACAAATCGTTGAGCAGGGCCACCACGAAGTTGTGGTGGAGGTAGGCGTCTCCATGGCGCACCAGGAAGCTGATGATGGGCAGGCGCCGGAGCGTCGGGTTGCCGAGGATGCGCAAGCTGGGATTCGCGCCCCAGCGCGCGAGGGCCCTCCGGGCGAAGTCCTGCTCACGCGCGTCGATGGCCTCCACGCCCACCGCCTCGCGGAGCTGGAAGACCAGGCCCGCGCGAATCGAGTCGACGATGGCGGGCGTGCCCCCCTCCTCCCGATGCACGGGGTCGCGCTGATAGACGTGCGCGCGGCCACTCACGTACGACACGGTGCCGCCGCCGGGCACGGTGGGGATGCGATTGCCCAGCAGCCAGCGCTTGACGACGAGCACGCCCGTCGTGCCCGGCCCGCCGATGAACTTGTGCGGAGACAGGAACGCGGCGTCCTTCGGCACACGGGGGCCCGGCGAGCCGTCCTCTCGTCCGTTCATGTCGACCCGGACATACGGCCCCGCCGCGGCGAAGTCCCAGAAGCACAGCGCGCCATGCTGGCGCAGGAGCGCGCCGATTCCCTCCTGGTCGCTGAGGATTCCGGTGACGTTGCTCGCCGCCGAGAAGCTGCCGATGCGCATCGGCCTGTCTTGGAAGCGCACCAGCTCGCGCTCCAGGTGGGCCACGTCGATGCGCCCGTCGGCGTCCTCGTCGATGGTGATGACCTCCGCGATGGACTCGCGCCACGGCAGGTCGTTGCTGTGGTGCTCGTAGGGCCCGACGAAGACGATGGGGCGCTGCTCGAAGGGGATTCGCGAGCCCAGGTCGAATCTCTCATCGAGGTCCGCGGGGATGCGCAGGTTGAGGATGTCGATGAGCTTGCAGATGGCGGCTGTCGCGCCGGAGCCGCAGAAGAGGACGACGTCGTCGGGGCCGCCTCCCACCGCGCGGTGGATGAGCTCCCTTGCGTCCTCGCGATAGCGCGTCGTCTGCGCGCCCGTGCCCGACGTCTCCGTGTGAGTGTTGGCGTAGAGCGGAAGGACGTTCTCGCGGATGAAGTCCTCGATGAAGCTCAGCGAGCGCCCGGAGGCGGCATGGTCCGCGTAGGTGAGCCGGCGAGGACCATAGGGCCCTTCGAGCAGCCGCCCCTCCCCGAGGATGGCTCTTCGGATGGACTCGACCAACCTCGAACAGGCGTCTTCCATCGCGCACCCCTCGATGGAGGGAGGATCCCGCCGAACCTCCTCGACTGTCCAGCGCGTGGAGGACAATGCACGCGACGGGGCGCGTCAGCCCCGCGTGGCGCTCGTCGTCCCTGCGCCGCCCCATGTTAGCCTGAGCACACTCCATGAACTTTCGCTTCCAGTGCTGGGTGCAGCGTCACGCCAGCGGCCGAGTGACGCTCACCCCCCTGTCCCTGCCTCATCTCGCGGTGCACGCGGACACCTTGGAGAAGGCCACCGAGGAGCTGACGCTCGCGCTGGATGACCAGCTCACCCGCATCCATCCGCGTCGCGTGCCGGAGTTCATCGCCGCGACGGGCGGCACGCTGCACACGCTGGAGCTGAACGCGATTCCCGTCTGGGGCAACGAGGAGAACACCTTCGCGCCCCTCACCTTCGCCTCGGCCGTCGCGCCCACGCACCAGTCCTATCTCGGGCTGCACGCGCCCCGGCTGGAGACGCACCTGTGGTTCCAGGGCAAGAAGGTGCCCGAGGACGCCGCCGAGCGGCTGCGCGAGCAGTTGGAGGGACTCCCCGATGCGCGGCTCCTCGCCCTGCGCGCGGATGGAGGCGAGGCCCTGATTGATTTGGAGGTGGAGGCCACGCCGACGCGACTGTCGGCCCTCACGCCCCGCCAGCTCCACCTGGATATCCGCCCGCCGCCCCGCCCCCCGGACGCGGCGCCCGAGGAGCCGCCACCCGCGTCGGGCTTCTCGATAAGCCTCGATGGGGACGACGAGGACGCGCTCGACGAGGACACGTGGGAGCCCCGCAAGCGCTCCCGCCGTCGCGAGCCGGGGGCGAAGCCGGAGAAGCCGCCGCCCACGCCCACGCTGGACCGCATCGCGGTGCCCTGGCATCGGCTGGCGACGGAGGGACAGCTCGACCCGGCCTATGAGCAGGACGCCCTGGTGACGTTGCTGCGAGCCCGGCTGGCGGCGAAGGACGCGGAGGCCGTGGTGTTGGTGGGCCCCTCGGGCGTGGGCAAGTCCGCCGTCCTCCATGCGCTCGCGGAGGCGCTGCAGGGCTCCACCGCCACTCCCGCCGAGAAGGTCCGCCCCTTCTTCTTCGTCGACGGCAGCCGCCTCATCGCCGGCGAGGGTATGTGGGGAGACTGGCAGCAGCAGGTGCTGAAGTCCTTCCGCGAGGCGAACGAGTCCCGCGCCATCCTCTCACTGGGTCACGCCATCGACCTGCTCGACGCGGGCAAGAGCGCACACAGCGACCAGAACGTGGCCCAGCTCCTCCTGCCGCTGCTCGTCACCCGCGAAGTGTCCGTGGTGGCCGAGGCCACCCCGGAGGCCTGGGCCCAGGTGGAGCGCCGCAACGCCAGCTTCGCCCGCTTGTTCTCCGTCGTCCGCGTGGAGGAGCCCACACCGGAGGCGCTCGCGAGCATCCTGACCCGCGTGGCCCAGGACACTCCGAGCACCACGCCCCTGGAGGTGCTGCCCGAGGCGCTGGAGGAGTGCCGCTTCCTGTGTCGTCGCTTCCTGCCGTATGGCGCGCAGGTGGGCAACGCAGTGGCCTTCCTCCGCAGGCTGATTGCAACGTGTGCCCACGCGGTCCAGCCACGCGTCATCCGACTGGACGCCGTGCGCCAGTTCGCGTCCGAGTCCGGCATCCCCGAGTCGCTGCTGCGCGATGACATGCCGCTGGAGCCAGCCCAGGTCCGTGCATTCCTCACCACGCGCGTGCTGGGACAGCAGACCGCGGTGGAGCGCGTCTCCTCCGTGGTGTCCGTCCTCAAGGCGGGGCTCGCCGACACGCGCAGGCCGCTGGGCGTGCTGCTCTTCGTGGGCCCCACCGGCGTGGGCAAGACGGAGCTGTCCAAGGCCCTGGCGGAGCTGCTCTTCGGCTCGCGCGAGCGCATGGTGCGCCTGGACATGGGCGAGTACGCGGGGCCGGACGCGCTGCTGCGCCTGCTGGGCGATGGCGCGACGCCGGGCTACCTCTCCGCGGCCGTGCGCCGCCAGCCCTTCTGCGTGGTGCTGCTGGACGAAGTCGAGAAGGCCCACCCCGCGGTGCACGACGCGCTCCTGGGAGTGCTGGGCGAAGGGCGCCTCACCGACGCGTCCGGCCGCTTCACCGACTTCCGCAACGCCGTCCTCGTGCTCACCAGCAACCTGGGCGCGGACACCTGGCGCGCGCGCGTGGGCTTCGACTCGCTGGGCGGTGTGCCGGACGTGGCCGCGCTGCGCACGCACTACCTGGCGGAGGTGCAGCGCTTCTTCCGCCCGGAGCTGTTCAACCGCCTGGACGACACCGTCGTCTTCTCGCCGCTGTCCGAGGAGCTGCTGCGCAAGCTGGTGGTGCGCGAGGTGGACGCCATCCGGAAGCGCTCCGGGCTGTCTCGCCATGACGCAAGCCTCGTCGTCTCCGAGTCCGCGCTGGACTGGCTGTCCGCGCGCGGCTTCGACCCGCGCTACGGCGCCCGGCCGCTGAAGCGCGCGCTGGAGCGGGAGCTGGTGGTGCCGGTGGCGGCCTGGCTCGCGGCGCATCCGAAGACGGGGCCCGTGGTGCTGCACGCGGAGGCCGGCGGCGGCGGGCTCACGCTGCACGCGGAGGCCGTGGGTGGCGCGGCGGAGGGCGTGGGCCGGCAGGCCATCGAGCAGGTGCTGGAGGACGCCGCCACGCTGCGCGCGGAGGTGCAGCGCTGGAGCCGCTCGCCGCCCATGCTCACGCTGCGGCGGGACCTGGCGGTCTTCGACAAGGTGTCCCGACAGGCCTCGTACTGGGAGGAGCGCTCGCTGGCGAAGGAGGCCGCGAGGAAGGCCACGGACGCCCGCGAGCTGGACAAGGCCTTCCGGGAGTGCTCGCAGCAGACGGAGGCCATCGAGGACCTGCTCTTCGAGGCCCACCTGTCACGCGCGGTGGGCCAGGCGGAGTCGCTCGCGCGCGACGTGGCCGCGCTGCGCTCGACGTTCCAGCCCCTGCGGGAGCGGCTCTACGCCAGCCTCTACCACTACTCGCGAGGCGCCACCCTGATACTGGTGCCTGGCCGTGGCGCGTGGCCGCAGCTCTGCTTCCTGGCGAAGGCCTATGAGCGCTGGTGCAACCGCTACTCCCTGGCCTTCCAGCGCGCCCTGCTCTGGACACCCAAGCCCGAGGACGGAGCGAAGGCACCGCGCATCCCCCCTCCGCCGGACTGGGTCTACCCGAAAGTGGATGAACTGCTGGACCTCCAGCCCACGCCCCTCGCGTATGCCCTCCAGATTTCCGGTGAGACGCGCCCGTTGCTGCTCTCCGCCGAGCACGGCGTGCACCGCTTCGTGGAGGGCAGTCAGGCGGCGCTGGTGCGCGCGCTCTTCACCGCCAACCCTCGCAGCCGGGACGTGCTGCCGGAGTGGGCGAAGCTCGAAGCGCAGCTGCCGAAGACGGAGGTCCGGCGAATCCGTCCGGGCTCGACGGACACCTCGGGTGGCTCGGTGGAGGACATGCGCACCGGAACCCGCGTGCGCTACGGCGGCGGCGGTCTGGAGTTGGATTCCTTGTTGGAGCCCTGGATGAACTGGCGCGTGTTTGGCGAGACGGAGGAGGACTGACCATGGAACTCAAGCTCCCCCTGGTCGTCGCGCCCCTGGGCGGCCGTCTCGTCGAGGCGTGGGTCCCCGCCTTCTGGCCCAGAATCCACCGCGTGGGTCCCAGCCTGTCCTCGCTGAGGGACGACCTGGCGCTCGCCGTCATGGAGCGCTTCGAGAAGGAGCACCCGTCACGGGTGGCCGGCTACCAGCTGCCGCCCCACCTGGCGCTCAAGCACGTGAAGGTCGACACCGAGGCGAAGGACCGCGAGAAGGGCCTGCGCGTCGTGCTCAAGGGCCGCATGGCGGTGCTGCTGGAGAAGTGGCCCCGCGATGACTTCTGGGTGGTGACGCCCACGCGGCTCGCGGAGGCCCGCTTCGCGATTCCCGACGTGGAGTCCCTGCCCCTCGCGCTCGGGCGCAGGCTGGGAGCGTGGTGCCTGGAGCACGGGCTGACGAACCTGGAGGGCTTCTGGGCCCAGGGCCGCGAGCGCCTGGAGCTGCTGGAGGTGGACGCCTATCCTCCCTCCATCCTCCCCCGGACGCCGCCCAAGGCGCCCAAGCCGCCCAGGCGCCGCCGCACCCCAGGGAAGGAATCGAAGAGTCCTCCGCCGGAGACGCCGGAGCAGCGCGAGGCCCGCCGCAACCGCCGCCGCCTCACGCTCACCGAGCTGCGCGAGGTGGCGCGCAACCTGAGCCACGCCGCGCGAGATGACGGACTGGAGCACTGCTACGGCCGCGAGGCGCTGGTGCGCGAGGTGGTGGACGCGCTGGAAGGCCGCGAGGGCGCCGCCATCGTCCTGGTGGGCCCGCCGGGCTCCGGCAAGACGGCGCTGGTGCACGAGGTGGTGCGCAGGCTCACCGCGCGCCAGGACGCCGCGGGACAGCGGCGCGACGTGTGGCGCGTGGACGGCAATCAGTTCATCGCGGGGATGATGTACGTGGGCCAGTGGGAGGCCCGCGCGCGTGGCGTGGTGAAGGAGCTGGTGGAGGTGGGCGACCTGCTCTACGTGGATGACCTGGCCTCGCTCGTCTACGCGGGCCGCACCTCCAGCGAGCGCACCAACGTCGCGCAGTTCCTGGAGCCTCACATGGCGCGCGGCGAGCTGACCGTGCTGGCCGAGTCCACGCTCGAGCGCTTCGAGCGGGTGCGCGAGGAGGCACCGACACTCGCCTCGCTGTTCCGCGTGGTGCACGTCCCCGCGCTGGAGCCGCGCACGACGCTGCCGGCCCTGCTGGGGACGCTGCGGGAGCTGGAGGGCTCGGGCGACGGCGGGCCCGCGGTGCGCCTGTCCCCACTGGCGCTGGAGACCCTGCTGGACCTGCAGGAGCGCTTCGTCGCGCACGAGTCCTTCCCCGGCAAGGCGGTGCGGCTCTTGCGCCGGGTACTCGCGAGGCCGGGCACGGTGGACCAGAACGTGCGCCGCTTCACGGAGGAGGACGTCACCGCCGCGATGCGCGCGCAGACGGGCCTGCCGGACTTCGTGCTGGGCAGCGCGCCGCCGAAGTCCCGGGAGGTGCTGGAGCGCGAGCTGACCGCGCAGGTGGCCGGACAGCCGGAGGCCGTCGCCGCCGTGGTGGACGCCATCCTCACGCTCCAGCGCTCGCTGCAGCCTCCGGACAAGCCGCTGGCCACCTACCTCTTCGTGGGCCCCACCGGCGTGGGCAAGACGGAGACGGCCAAGGCGCTGGCGCGCACCCTCTTCGGCAGCGAGGAGCGGATGGTCCGCTTCGACATGTCGGAGTTCGTCTCCGCCTCCAGCATCACCCGACTGCTGGGCCTGCCCGGCGCACCGGATGGCGAGCTGACGACGGCGCTGCGCACCCAGCCGTTCTGCGTGGTGCTGTTCGACGAGGTGGAGAAGGCGCACCCGCGCATCTTCGACGCGCTCCTCCAGTTCCTCGGCGAGGGACGACTGACGGACGGCGCGGGACGCACCGTGGACGCGCGGCAGGCGGTGGTGGTGCTCACGTCCAACCTGGGCGTGCGCGAGGCCGCCGCCCGCACGGGCTTCCACCGCGCACCGGAAGGCGCGGAGGCGCACTACCTCTCTTCCGTGCGGGCCTTCTTCCGTCCGGAGTTCTTCAACCGGCTGGACCGCGTGGTGCCGTTCCGCTCGCTCACGCCCACCGCGCTGCGCGTCGTCGTGGAGCACGCCCTGGAGTCACTCCTGTCGCGGCGGGGCATCCGCAAGGGCAACGTGCTGGTGGAGGTGGAGTCCGCGTTGCTCGACCTGCTGGTGGAGCAGGCGTATGACCCGCGCTACGGCGCGCGTCCCCTGAAGCGCGCGCTGGAGCGACGCCTCACGGTGCCCCTGGCCCACCACCTGGTGCGGCGCGGAGGCGAGGACCTGGCCCGCGTGGAGCTGTTCCGCCGGGGCGACGACATGGGGCTGTCGGTGGAGCTGCTCATGCGAGAGCCCGCGTGGACGCGCGAGCAGGACCCCACCTCGTGGACTCTCCCTGGAGTGGCGCGGGCGTTGGAGGAAGTGACAGCGCGGCTGGAGACCCTGTCGGCGGCGGAGCCTCGGCCCTCCGAAGGCGAGACTCCGCGCGGTGGCCCCGAGGCGGTGGAGCTGCGCGAGCGACTGGAGCGTCTGTCGGCGGAGGCCCTGGACATCCGCGAGAACGAGTTGGCGGACCGCGACTTCCTGGAGACGGAGGATCCCGTAGGCAAGGTGGAGCGCGTCGGGTACCACGACAACTGGAGGCGCAGCCGGGGACGGGGCGGACTGCGCCCCAGGACCGCCTATGGCTCGGAGCCGTTGCCGGTGTCCCCCGAGGAGCGGCTGCGCCGCTGTCGTCCCAAGGTGGTGAGCCTGCGCGACGAGGTGGAGTGGCTCGCGCACCAGTTCGCCACCCGGGAGCGCGGGATGGAGGTGCGCGCGCTGCTGGTGGAAGGACTCGCGGACTCGCCCGTCGCCGCCTTGGAGGCCGTGGTGAAGGCGATTCCCCAGGGGCTGGGACGCGTGGCCATCCACGAGGAGCGCGTGGAGCCGGACGGCAGCGTCGCCTGGGCCGCGCCGGGCACCACGCGCCCGGCGGGAGTGCGGGTGCGGCGACAGGTGGTGAGCCTTTCGGCGTTCGGCTTGTCGGAGGTGCTCGCGCCGCTGGAGGGCTATGCGCTGGTGCACCTGGACTCGCGGCCCGCGTTGGTCCGCGTGGAGTTGCTCGACGAGGCACCGGACTTGATGAAGGACGTGTCCCGCACGGTGGCGATGCGCGACGCGGTGAAGCTGGCGGAGCGGGAGGCGCGTCGCGCGGGACAGGCGCCCGAGTCGCCCCAGGGCCACGTCGTCGCGGAGGGCGCGCCCGACAACGTCCTTCATCTGGGAAGCGGGAGACCTCCTTCCGAGTCCGTGGCCTGGGCGGCGCGGGTGCTGCGCGAGCCCGCGCGAGGAGGGCGCTGACATGGACAAGAACTTCCATCTGTTCGTGCGGAACTACCCCGGCGTGGGAGTGGCCGCGCACGTGTTGACCCACCCGCATCTGGCCTCGTTCGCGCCGGACCTGGCGACCGCGCGACTGGACGTGGCGGAGGTCCTGGGACGGCTGCTCAAGCGCGGAGAGCTGAAGGACGCCCAGACGCACTGGCCGGACCTGCGCGCGAAGAAGATGAATCTCACCGTGCGCGCGGTGCAGCACGGGCGGCTGTTGCCCGTGCCCCTCAAGCTCACGGTGGTGACGCGTGGGGGACGAGGGAAGGCGGAGCGCACCAGCAAGAAGGGCGCGGCGAAGGGGCCCGTGCACGTCTGGGTTCCTCGCGTGGACGTGGAGGGCTCGCTGCAGGACCTCGCGGACCTGGAGGCCTATGTGGAGGAGCTGGTCCGCCACGAGCTCTACATGGCGCCCCTGGAGCGCCTGCACTCGCTGGCCTACCTGGGCGAGGAGACGGTCGAGACCCTCTCCGTGACGGTGAAGGCCCGCGAGGCGACCCGCGCGCGGCTCATCGAGGAGCCCCGAGGGCCGGTGCGCCGCCCTCCCCCGCCTCCGGGTCTCGCGGAGGCGAGCCGCTGCCTCAACGAAGAGGCCCGCGCGGGACTGCTGGAGCGTGCGTGGGAGCGTGACGCGGAGGTCGGTCTGCTGGCGGAGGCCGTCACGGCGCGGGCGCGCGCGAGCGTGCTGCTCGTGGGTCCGCCCTCCGTGGGCAAGACGTCGCTGGTGCACGAGCTGGTGCACCGGGCGGAGTCCTCGGCGTCGGGGAGCGCGCTCCAGGGGCTGGAGGTCTTCAGCACCTCGGGCGGTCGCATCATGGCCGGCATGCGCTATCTGGGGCAGTGGCAGAAGCGCGTGCAGCTCATGGTGAACGAGCTGCGGGTGCGGCGCGCGGTGCTCCATCTGGACAGCCTCTCCGAGCTGCTCTCCCTGGGGGGCGGCGACACGGGCCTGGACGTCGCGCGGCACCTGCTGCCCGCGCTGGAAGGGGGCGAAGTCTCGCTGGTGCTGGAGGCCACGCCGGAGGACGTCGCGCGCGCGGAGCGGACGCATGGCGCCTTCCTCCAGGCGCTGCGGCACGTCGTCGTGGAGCCGCTGGTGCCCGAGAAGGCACGGGCCGCCGTGCAGCAGGCCTCCCAGCGCGTCGCGAAGGCGCGCAAGGTGCGCTTCACGCCCGCCTCGTTGGAGCGCGCGGCGGAGCTGACGGAGCGCTTCGGTGAAGGGCCACCTCCGGGCGGCGCGGTGTCGCTGCTTCGCGCCGCGACGGCGCAGGCCGAGACGGGGACGGAGGTGGACGCGGGCGCGGTGACCTCCGCGTTCTGCACGCGCACCGGCTACCCGAGGGAGCTGGTGGACTCGTCGATTCGCCTGGACCCGGACGCGCTGCTGCGCCGCTTCCGGGAGCGCATCGTCGGCCAGGACGAGGCCACGCTGCTCTTGCGCAACCTCGTCGTCACGCTGAAGACGGGGCTCGCGGACCCTTCCCGGCCCCTGGGGGCGTTCCTGCTCCTGGGGCCCACGGGCGTGGGCAAGACGGAGTCGGCGCTCGCGCTGGCGGAGTACCTCTTCGGCGACATCGCCCGGCTGGCCCGCTTCGACATGGCGGAGTACGCCGCGCCCGGCAGCGCGGGACGGCTGGTGGGCGAGGTGGGAGGCCAGCAGGGAGGGCTCGCGCGACGCGTGAGGGAGCAGCCCTTCGGCGTGGTGCTGCTGGACGAGGTGGAGAAGGCGGACGCGGGGGTGCATGACCTGCTGCTCCAGGTCCTCGGCGAGGGACGGCTGACGGACGGCACGGGCCGCACCGTCAGCTTCCGGAACACGGTGGTGCTGCTCACCAGCAACCTGGGCGCGGAGTCGGCGTCACGCTCGCTGGGCTTTGGCGGGGACACGCCTCGGGACATGGAGGCGCACTACCTGGGCGCTGCCACGGCCTTCTTCCGACCGGAGCTGCTCAACCGGCTGGACCAGGTGGTCCCCTACCGCGCCCTCGCGCCGGACGTCATCAGGACGCTCGCGCGGCGCACGTTGGAAGCGGCGCTGGGCCGCGAGGGACTCTCGCGGCGCGGGGTGAAGGTGAGCTTCGGCGAGGACGTGGTGGACTTCCTCGCGAAGGCCGGCTTCGACGCGCGCTACGGTGCGCGCCCGCTGAAGCGCGCGGTGGAGCAGCACGCCATCGTCCCGCTGGCGCAGTGGCTGGCAATGCATGCGGGCACTCCGCACCGACAGGTGACGCTGCGCGTGGGCACGCAGGGACAACTGGAGCTGGAGGCCCGGACGTGACTCACGCGCCGAGCAGTCTCACCGGACGGCCCTGGCTCCACGCCAGGATGTCCTCCACCGCGTCGCGGTAGTAGACGGCGTGGTTCTCTCGCGTGACGTAGCCGAGATGCGGCGTGAGCACCGTGTTGGGGAGGAACCTCAACGGGTGCTCACGAGGTAGCGGCTCGACGGAGAAGACATCCAGCCCCGCCCCGGCGATGCGTCGCTCGCGGAGGGCGGAGACCAGGGCCTCCTCGTCCAGGAGCCCGGCGCGTGAGGTGTTGACGAGGTAGGCCGAGCGCTTCATCGCCCCCAACTCCGCCGCGCCCACCACGCCTTGTGTCCGCGCACCCAACACGAGGTGCAGCGTGACGACATCCGACGTGGCGAAGAGCGTGGCCTTGTCGATGAACCGCACTCCGGCGGCCTCGGCGCGCTCGGCTGTCAGGCGGGGACTCCAGGCCACCACGTCCATCCCGAAGGCGAGCCCCACCTTCGCCACCTGCGTCCCCAGCTTGCCGAGCCCCACGACGCCCAGGCGCTTGCCAGACACCGTCTCCGTGAGCCCCGTCTGCCATCCTCCGGAGCGCAGCGACTGGTCCTCGGCGGGGATGCGCTTGAGCAGCGCGAGAATCAACGCCCACGTCAGCTCGGCGGCGGGGGCACCCACCGCACCCGTGCCACACACGGTGATGCCCTGGCGTTGGCAGGCATCCAGGTCGATGGCCGCGTTGCGCATGCCCGTCGTCACCAGCAGGCGCAGTCGGGGCAGGCGCGCGAGGAGCGACGCGGGAAACGCCGTGCGCTCGCGCATCGCGACGATGACCTCGAACTCCGGGAGCGCCTGCGCCGCGGCGTCCTCTCCCGCGAGCGGCTCCCGGAAGAAGCGCGGCTCGAAGCCGGCGGGAAGGAGCGACCAGTCCGCCGAGGTCCTCGCGACGTCCAGGTAGTCATCCAGGATGGCCACTCGCATGGGTACTCCTCCTGCCGATGACGCTGCCATGACGGGACAGCGAGCGCACGTGTCGTATCCCAGGTTTGTCGGTGGGAGGACCAGGACCGGTCCTCGGAAGCAGTACCTCCCCTCACGCCGCGGAGTCCGTGCCCGCCTGCCCGTTTGCCCTCCGTCATGGGCCTCGCCGCGCTGTCACCGGCAGGTGACAAGACCCCAGCGTGACACCCATTCCCTGTCGCCCGGGGGCACTCTGCTATCGTCGCCGACGCCCACTCCCCACCTGGTGCCGGAACCCTCGCCCTTCATGCGCTGCGTCGACGAGACCGTCTTCATGAAGTTGCTGTTGGGCGAGCTGTCGCCCGAGGAGGCCGCCGAGGTCGATGCCCACCTCGACACGTGCGCCGCCTGTCGAACGCTCGTCGCCGAGGGACTGCGCGCGCAGTCGCCCGACGTCACCACCACCGCGACGCCCACGGAGCCCCAGCCCCCTTCCACCCTCCGCCGGGACGACTCGGCGCTGGAGAAGGGTACGGCGGTGGGGCGCTACCTCGTCCTGGAGCTACTGGGCGCGGGAGCCATGGGCGTCGTGTACGGCGCCTATGACCCGGAGCTGGACCGCCGCGTCGCCCTCAAGCTGCTGCGCACCGGCGCCCTGGGCCTGGACGTGGAGAAGGAGCGCGCCCACCTGCTGCGCGAGGCGCAGGCCATGGCCCGCGTCTCCCACCCGAACGTGGTGGCCGTCTACGACGTGGGCACCTTCGGCCAGCACGTGTTCCTCGCCATGGAGCGGGTGGAGGCCCAGACGTTGGGCGAGTGGCTCAAGGCCGCGCCCCGTCCGTGGCGCGAGGTGTTGGACCTCTTCCTGGACGCGGGCCGAGGCCTCGCCGCCGCACATGCCGCGGGCGTGGTGCACGGCGACTTCAAGCCGGCCAACCTCCTCGTCGGCGGCGACGACAACGTCCACGTCACCGACTTCGGCCTCGCGCGCCTGGGCACCTCCGCCACGCGCGAGAGCTCGCTGCCCGCGCGCGCCGACCCCCAGGTGGTGGAGCGCTCGCTGACGGGCGGCACGCCGGCCTACATGGCCCCGGAGCAACTGCTCGGCGAGACGCGCGCCGGCGCCTCCGGAGACCAGTTCTCCTTCTGCGTGGCCCTCCACGAGGCCCTCTACGGCGCGCGCCCCTTCGAGGGCACCACCCTGGCGGAGCTGGCCACGCAGGTGTCCTCGGGACAGGTGCGCCCTCCGCCCGCCGGCACGCGGGTCCCTCCGTGGCTGCGCCGCGTGCTGCTGCGCGGACTCTCCCGGCGCGCGGAGGACCGCTTCCCTCACTTACAAGCCCTGCTCGACGCGCTCCAGAAGGACCCGGCCGCGCGATGGAAGCGAGGGCTCCAGCTCACCGGCGCGGTGGCGGTGCTGGCCGCCGCGGTGGGTCTCACCCACGCTGTACACACCAGCGGAGCCCGTGCCTGCGCGAGCGCACCGCATGAGATGACCACCGTCTGGGGCCCCGAGCAGGCCGCCGCCATCCAGGCCGCGTTCACCGCCACCGGCCGCCCCTATGCCTCCGCCGCCTGGGAGCGCGTGCGCCGGGAACTGGACGCATACACCGCTGCCTGGACGACGACGCGCACCACCGCCTGCGAGGCCACCCGCGTCCGGGGCGAGCAGCCCGAAGAGGTGATGGCGTGGCGCATGCGCTGCCTCGACAACCGGCTGGCGGATGTCTCCGCGCTCACGCGCCTGCTGTCCCAGGCGGACGCCAGGACGGTGGACGAATCGCACCGCGCGGTGAAGGGCCTGCCGCCCCTGTCCGGCTGCTCGGAAGCGCTCGCGCCCGGCGGAGCCACGCTGCCCGAGGGCCCTGAAGCCCGGGAGCGCCACGCGGCGCTGCGAGCGACACTCGCACGAGGCCGGGCGCTCCTCGCCACCGGGCGCTACGCGGAAGGCGTCACGCTGGTGGAGCCGACGGCGCTGGCGGCGAAGCGGGCGGCGAACCGTCACGACGGCGCTGAAATCTCCCTGCTGCTCGGTGAGCTGCGCGAAGGAGCCGGAGACTGGCGGGGCGCGGAGGCCTCGCTCTTCGAGGCGCTGAACGCGGCGGAGGCCACGCGCCAGGACGCCGTGGCGGCGCGCGCCTGGACGCTGCTCGTCCGCGTGTCCTGCATCGGCCTGGACGAGTACGAGCTGGCCTCACGCTGGAAGGACCGCGCCGCCGCCGCCATCGAACGGCTGGGCGGTGGCAACGAGCTGACCCGCGTCAACCTCCTCACCTACTCCGGCACCGTCCTGCGCAAGCAGCGGCGCTTCGAGGAAGCGGTGGCGTTGCAGGAGCAGGCCCTGCTGATAGCGGAGAGCACCTTCGGTCCGGACAGCCTGGAGGTGGCGGACGTGCTCCTGGAGCTGGGCGCCACGCAGTGGGTCCACCCCCGACTCGCCGAGGCCCGGGCCCACCTGGAGCGCGCCGCCACCATCACCCGGCAGGTCCTGGGCAACGAGCACCCCGAGGTCGCCCGGGTGCGACTGGCCGTGGTCCCCGTCCTCAGGGACCAGGAGGACCTGAAGCTGGCCGAGTTGATTGCCCGCGAGGCCCTTGGCGTCTTCGAGCGCACTCTCGGCCCGGACCACCCTCGCGTCTACGATGCGCTCAACGACCTGGCCTCCACGCTCGTCGTCCAGTCGCGCATGGACGAGGCCCTCCCCTTCTACGAGCGCGCGTTGACCATCGTCGCGAAGACGGACGGGGCGGAGAGCTTCGGCGCGTCCGTCATCCACGCCAACCTGGGCGTCCTCTACTTCCACAAGAACCTCTTCGACCCGTCCCTGGAGCACTTCCTGCGGACCATCGCCCTTCGCGACAAGTCGCGCGGACTGATGGACCCGTCGCTGGTGAGCCCGCTGCGCCTCGTCGGGAAGATCATGTCCCTCAAGCAGCGCTATGCGGACATGGCGCACTACTGCCAGCGGGCCGTGGACATCATGCTCCTGCAACCGGATGACAGCTCCGGACAGTGGACCCTCAGCCTGCGGGATTTGGGCACCGCCCTCCTCAAGCTGAACCGGCCCGCGGAGGCGCTCGTGCCCCTGGAGCGCGCCGTCGCCGGCTGGGACAAGGCGACGCCAGGGCCCGGCCAGCGCACCGAGGTGAAGTTCCTGCTCGCCCAGGCCCTGTGGGAGTCCGGCAAGGACCGCGCGCGCGCCCTGAAGCTCGTCGCCGAGGCGCGCACCATGGCCATGAAGGACGACCCTTCGGAGAAGACGCTCCCCCTCATCAACGAGTGGCTCGCGGAGCACAAGCTCCGCTGAGCCCGGCGTCCACGCTCAGCGCGGCGTGGGAGACACCTGACGCTCGGCGGGACGGCCTCGGGTCCCCGCCGCCCACTCGTCCCAGACGTTGAAGGACTTCATCTGCTCGGTCAGGTCGGTGGCCTTCATGAGCGCCTCCACCTCCGCGCGGCTCTGCCTGGCCAGTCGCTCGTCCATGTTGGCGAAGCCCCACGCCAGCGCACCCACCACCGCGGCATTGGTGCGCAACGTGCGCGCGTCGCACTGCTCGAACTCGTCCGAGCGCGCATGGTAGTTGGGCCCGTACGTGGCGGACTCCTGGTTGGCGATGAGGTTGGCCACGCCGCTCAGCATGAAGTCCAGGTTGTCGGTGCCCACCACCGGCACGTCCACCTGCGTGAAGGGCCCCAGTCCCTCCACCGGGGCCAGCGCGCGCTCCACCAGCGGCACCAGCGGAGGCCGGCCATTGGTGAAGAAGCCGTTGATGCGACCACAGCCGATGTCCACGGACAGCGCCATGGCATGGCCATCCAGCTCCGCCACGTGCGAGCGCACGTACCCCGCCGAGCCGTACATGCCCTGCTCCTCGCCATTCCACAGGGCGAAGCGGATGGTGCGCGCGGGCTTGAGCCCCAGCCGCCGCATCTGCCGCGCCAGGTCGATGAGCATCGCCACGTTGGCCCCGTTGTCGAGCGCGCCGCCGCCCAAATCCCAGCTGTCCAGGTGCGCCCCCAGCACGACGACCTCCTCCGGCCTGGTGGCGCCGCGCAGCTCACCGATGACGTTCTGCGCCTCGTAGGGCCCGCCTGTCTTCAGCTCCAACGCGGCCTTCAGCGTGAGCGCGGCGCCGGCCCGCAGCAGTCGCTGCGCGCGACTGGCGCCGTCACGCTCCATCACCAGCATGGGCCGGGTGTTCTTCGGCCCCGTCGACACGTTGTGGCGGTAGAGCTGGTTGCCCGGACGGCTGCCCATGTAGACGACTCCCACCGCGCCGGCGCTCGCCGCGCGCGCCTCCACGCCCACCGCCTCCGCGTACTCGCGGAAGAGGCCGTCCACGTCCTTCAGCTCCTCCGTCTCCACCAGCACGAAGGCGCCCTTCGCCTTCGTGCCCACGCGCTTGAAGTCCGCCTCGGTGCCACGGCCGACCTCCAGCAGCGGCGCGGTGAGGCCTCCCTTCGGCGTCGCGGCGGAGAAGGGCATCGCCGCCACCCGGGGCGCGAAGCTCACGCCCTGGCCCTGCACCGTCGCGCTCGCGGACTGCTCCAACCACAGCGCGGGCATCCGGAAGGACTCCGCCGTCGCCGGCACCCCCGCCGCGCGGAAGCGCTCCAGCGCCCACTTCACCGCGCGACGGTTGGACTCCGAGCCCGTCGCGCGCCCACCCACCTCGTCCACCAGCGAGCGCAGGTCCTCCACCATCGGCGTGGCGCCCAGCACGGCCCCCGTCAACACCATCGCCTCGCGCTCGCGCACCCCGGGCGCGCCGGCCTCCAGAGCCTCTCCTCGCGCGGGTGACACGAGGACCAGCGACAGCAATGCGGCGCTCCAACTCCACGACCTGGGGGATGGCGTCATGTCCCCAGCTTTCCCAGCCTCGCGGGTTTCATTCAAGGCGCGGAGTGCCAAGGCCTTCTCGGCACATCCGACTACAAGCACAAACTTCGTTTCACTTTGATTGCTTGAGTTTCAGTTTCAGGGGTGGCAGACGGGCGCGAACATTCAGGGCGGTCGCCGGAAGAGCGAAACAACCCGCGCCTCCGTCCTCACTGACACGGGGCCGAGACGATGCGTGGAAACCTGAAGCAAGCCTGGCTGTGGATGCTGCCGGTGGCCTTCCTGAGCGCCTGTGGTGGCGCGCCCGAGACGCTGCTCGAAGACGGGACGCTGGAGGAAGGCGCGCACGCGCTCATCTCCGCGCCGCCGCTTCCTCCCAGCGGCAACATCGCCGACAGCACCACGCTCAAGGGGCCGCTGACCATTGGCGGCGCGGTGGCGGGCTATCCGACCACCTTCCCGGGATACTTCGGCTACACGCTCCAGGCGAACGCGGGCGCGCAGCTCGCGCTGGAGGTGACGCACCTGGGCAGCTCCATGTACCTGGACACCGGGCTGTTCCTCTACGGCCCGAAGGACGCCAACGGCAGCTACGGCGCCACCCTGCACGCGCAGGATGACGACTCCGGCTACGGCACGCTGAGCAAGCTGGGCCTGGTGACGATTCCGAAGACGGGCGAGTACCTGGTGGTGGTGGGCTTCGTGAACGCGGTGGACAAGCAGTTCCGCCTCCAGGCGTCGTGCATCGGTGGGACCTGTCTGCCCAACCCGCAGCCGGCGCCCGCGGGCACCCCGCTCACCTTCGTGGAGCAGCCGCTCACCGAGCGCCTCCAGTACGCGCTCGACACGGCCAACACCGCGCGCGAGGACATGGTGTCGTACGTGCGTCGGCTCGACTACCAGTGGCAGTACGCGGGTGAGGCCACGCTCAACCAGGCCGCCTCGGCGGTGCTCGCCCAGAGCCGCTACAGCGGCTACCGAAGCGACCCGGCTCCGGTGGTGTTGACGCTGACGGAGATGAGCAACGCCATGTTCCTGCAGTTCAAGCCGCTGCTGCCCGTCATGCTGGAGACGTACAGCAACGGCACGGAGACGGTGCGGGTGAAGCGCTACTACCGCACGTTCTCCACGGGCCCCAACGGAGACAACTGGCGCTGGCTGTACGTCATCCTCCTGCCCCAGTCGTACAAGGTGCTCGTGTACGAGCAGACGGCCCACGAAATCTGAGGGCCCGGGCTGGCGGCCCGTCGAGCGCCGGCCCTTCGCCGCTCCCCGACTTCGGAGCGGGGCCAGCCTTGCGCCAGCTCGCTTCCTGGCGGATGCGCGGCTCCCCCGGAGTCCTGGGGATGCACAGCCTCATGTGTGGATGCCGTGCTCCCGGAACAGTGAGCAGGCACCCCCACCCTGTCGGCTCGTCGAGGGTGAGAACGGCCGGGGGCACCGTGCGGGGACCAGGCGCCAGCGAGACGCAGAGCGAATCCATCGAGGGCATCTCCCCCGAGCAGTCGCGCTTCTTCCTGGAGACGATGGTCGCGGGGGCGCCCGTGGGACTGGCCTTCGTGGACCTGGAGCTGCGCTTCATCCACATCAACGACGCGCTCGCGGAGATGAACGGCCTGTCACGCGAGGCCCACCTGGGCCGCAAGGTCCGCGACGTGGTGCCGGACCTGTGGCCCTTCATCGAGCCGCACTACCGCCAGGTCATCGACCGCGGGCAGCCGGTGCGCAACCTGGAGATTGTCGGCGCCACGGCCAAGCAGGCGGGCGTCCCCCGTAACTTCCTCGTCAACTACTACCCCGTGCGGGACGCGGGCGGCGCGCTGCAGGGCGTGGGCATCACCGTGGTGGAGACCACGGACCAGAAGCGCGCCAACCAGGCCATCCGGCTGAACGAGCAGCGCTACCGCTCGCTGGTGGAGGCCACCGCCCAGACGGTGTGGACCACGGATGCGCGGGGCGGCATCACCGAACCCGCGCCCCGTTGGATGGCCTTCACCGGCCAGTCGCTCGGGGCCCACCTGGGACTGGGCTGGTTGGATGCCATCCACCCCGCGGACCGGGGACGCTTCCTGAAGGAGTGGGCCGCCGCGCTGGAGCTGCGGGAGCCGTACCGGGGGGAGCTTCGGTTGCAGTTCCACGACGGCACCTGGCGCGACGTCATCGTGCGCGGAGTGCCGGTGTTCGAGGAGGACGGGCTGGTGCGCGAGTGGATGTCCACCGCGGAGGACGTCAGCGAGCGCAAGCAGGCGGAGCAGGAGCTGCGCCACACGACGAGGGCGCTCGCGGCGAGCGAAGAGCGCTACCGGACCTTCGTCGCCCAGAGCACGGAGGGCATCTGGCGTCTGGAGATGGACCCGCCGCTCGACACGCGCATCCCAGAGGAGGCACTCGTCGAGGCCATGGCCAATACGGGGCGCATCGCCGAAGCCAATGACGTCATGGCGCGAATGACCGGCTATGAGTCGGCCCGCCACATGGTGGGGCGCACCCTGCGCCAGCTCGTCACGAGCATTGGAGACACGGTCGGGGCGTCCATCCGCGACTTCGTCCGGGCCGGCTTCCGGGTGCAGGATTTGGAGACGCGGCTGGTGGACCGTGACGGCGCCACGAGGATACGACTGGCCAACCTCTTCGGCGTGGTGGAGGACGGGTGGCTCCTCCGGGTGTGGGGCACGCAGCGGGACGTGACGGAGCAGGCGCAGGCGAAGGAGGCCCTGGAGCAGAGCCGGGAGCAGGCGCGACAGCAGGAGCACCAGCTGCGCACCATCACCGACGCGCTCCCCGCCCTGGTGGCCTACCTGGACCCGGAGGAGCGCTACCTCTTCTGCAACCGCGCCTTCGAGACCTGGTTCGGCCAGCGTCCCAGTGACGTGGTGGGCCGGACGGTCCGAGAGGTCGGCGGGGAGATGCTCTATCCGCTCTTCAGGGACTGGGTGCGCAAGGCGCTGGCGGGGGAGCGCGTCAGCTACGAGACGGCGCTCGCGCTGGATGACGGCCGACAGCTCCATGTCCAATCCACCTATGTCCCGAGCGCGGACGCCCAGGGCCGCGTCCAGGGCTGTGTCGTGCTTGTCAACGACATCACCGACCGCAAGCGGACGGAGGCGGAGGTGGAGGCGCAGCGCGCGCGGCTCTACGACATCCTGATGAATGCCCCGGCCTCCATCGCCATCCTGTCCGGGCCCGAGCAGGTCTTCAGCATCGTCAATCCCGTCTACAAGCGGATGTCGCACGGCCGGGATTTGGTGGGCCAGTCATTGCGCGAGCTCTCGGTGGGGAACGAGAAGGGGCGGGTCTATTCCCAGGCGCTCGAGGAGGTCTATCGGACAGGCAAGCCGACGCGGCTCACGGAGATGCCTTTGCTGCTGGGGCTCGAGGGCGCGGCCATGGAGCAGCGCTACTTCAACATCATCTACCAACCCCTGCGAGATGTGCGCGGGCAGGTGGACTCGGTGATGTCCTTCGCGCTGGACGTGACACAGCAGGTCCATGCCCGTCATCAGGCGGAGGAGCTGGCCGCGCACCTGGGGAGCCAGCAGAAGTGGCTGGAGTCGGTGTTGGACCTCAGCCCCATCGCCCTGCTGTTGATGGAGCCTCACAGTGGCAAGGTGCTCTTCGCCAATCAGGCGGCGCATCAGCTCTTCGGAGGCCAGTTCCCGCTGGGAATCCCGGTGGAGCGGTACGACAGCTTCTTCCACGTCATCGGCCCCCAAGGGGCCGCGATTCCGAACGAGGAGACTCCGGGGGCGCGTGCGGCGCGGGGAGAGACATTGCGGCGGACGCCACTGACCTTGCGGGGAGCCCCAGGGGAGGTGGTGCGAGAGTTCCTGGTGGATTCGGAGCAACTGCCCGCCATGCATGGTCATCCGGCGACCGTGGTGCTGGCGCTTCAAGACGTGACGCAGTTGAAGGATATCGAAGTGCGGCTCCAGGAGGCGGTGCGGCTGCGCGACGAGTTCCTCACGGTGGCGTCGCATGAGCTGAAGACGCCGCTCACGCCGCTTCAAATCAAGCTCCAGGGGCTCGCGCGGGAGGCCGCGGCGCCCACGTCGGACGAGCACCTGCGGGAGAGCGTGCTGCGTGCGTCGGAGAGCACGTCACTGCAGGTGCGCAAGCTCGCCGCGCTCATCAACGACTTGCTGGACGTCACGCAGCTCACGGGCGCGCCGCTGCCATTGGAATTGGGGCGGGTGGACCTGGCGGCCGTTGCTCGCGAGGTGGCGGACCAGCTTCGCTCGCAGGCGGCGCAGGCGGACTGCGTGCTGGAGGTCCAGGCGCCGGTGCCGGTGATGGGCTGGTGGGATGCGCGGAGGCTGGAGCAGGTGGTGCGGGGGCTGGTGTCCAATGCCATCAAGTATGGACCCGGCAAGCCCGTGCGCATCCGGGTGGAGGAGCGGGATGGCCGCGGGCGGCTGACGGTGCGCGACGAGGGCATCGGCATCGCCCCCGAGGACCTGGGCCGCATCTTCGAGAAGTTCGGACGGGCGGTGTCTTCTCGGAACTATGGAGGGCTGGGATTGGGGCTTTTCATCAGTCGCAGGGTCGTCGAGGCCCACCAGGGCACCATCCGCGCGGAGAGCCAGCGCGGGCATGGCGCCACGTTTGTCGTCGAATTGCCGCTCACGGGGCCGGAGCCGGTGACGCCGCCGTCCATCCACTGACGGGTGGCGCTCCGTTCCTGAGAAGGTTTGCAGCATCTCTCGTCGCGGCAGGCCAGGATGATAAGCTTTACGGCCCATGCGAACACTTCATTCCATCTGGCTTTCGTTGTTCGCCATCTCCTGGCTGGGCTGCTCCAGCGTCACCCAGCACACCGCGCAAGCGGCGTGGGCTGCGGCGGAGGTAGAATGCGACGCCTCCCAGGAAGACCAGTGCGTCGCCCTTCTGTGCGTGGAGGACGCCTGCGGCTTCTACCGGTGCGAGGACATCTCCGGAGACTTTGAGCTTGCGCGATTCCCTCCCGGGCGCCCGCCCGCAGCGGCTGCGGCACCGGGCAGTGGCCCTCGGCGCAATTGGGGGGTGGCACAGAAGCTCCCGCCTGGCTCCATCATGACGTTCCCCAACTGGAACGGCGCCCCTTCGAAGGTGATTCCACCTTCACATCAGCTCACGCGGGGCCGCTGGGAAAAGCACCACATCTTCCCTCAGTCAGTGGATCTGGCGCTGTGGTTCGAGTCACGGGGCGTCAAAATCCATGACTACACCATGCCCATTCCACTTCACGTTCATAGACGGATACACGATGGCAACGGGCGTGGGGGCCCCTGGAATGATGCATGGCGAGAGTTCAAGCTGAAGAACCAGAACGCCCCACCCTCGGAGATCTACAAATTCGCGGGGGAGCTGATTCACCGCTTCGACCTCGTTGGCGGCCCGATTCAGCCCTACTATGCCCGCCCTGGAGCGTGAGGTCGTCCGACAGATGAGCCGGTTCTACTGGTTGCACGAGACCAAGAAGCCAACCGCCAGCTTCGACGCCGTCCACAAATGGAGCCTGCCCGGCGTGCGGTGCCACACGTGCGGCGCCACCTGGGCGAGCGCGGGGCACCAGTACCCTGCCGTGGACCTGTCACAGCTACCGGAGCGACACGAGTTCAAGAAGGCCCGACCCGAGCCATTCCCCGAGTTCGCGCGCCTGCGCGAGTTGGTGCGCCCCCTTGTTCCGCCCGGTGCCGCCTTGCCGCCCGGCGCTCAGTTCGGCCCCCTTGTGGGCTCTGCCTCTGGGAAGTTCGGCTCCTTTACGTCGCTCGGCGACCTGCTCTGGGTGCTTCGCCTGGACGCGCTGGAGCAACTCCAGGCGGAAGGCGTGCGGGGCATTCTGGGATGCCGCACCGAGCTGAGGTTCCGGCAGAACGACCCACCAGAGCTGTTCGAACTCCAGATTGAACCGCATGGCCGACTGCACCGGGACTGCATTCCGCCGGACGTGCCCCCACCGTGCGAAACATGTGGCTGGGTGTATTTCCGCCTGCCGGATGACCCCATCCTGGACGTGGCATCTTTGCCCCCGGAACTCGACCTGTTCCGGGTGGGCGACTACTCCACGGTGATTGTGGGCACCGAACGGTTCATGGAAGCCGTGAACCGCCTGCAACTGGATGGCATCACGTTCCAAGAACTGAATGTGCGCTGACTTCAATCCCGTTCAATCTCTCCTCAGGGAAAGGCTCACCACCCCGGCGGAGCAAGCGCGCCCGGAGGGAGCGGCGACAGGAAAGCACTCTGGTCCAGGTCGAGCTGACTTCCCGAGTGGCCGTAATACTGGTTACGACCTGAGTCGAGCACCACCGCGCCCGAGTAGATGTCCCAGCCCGGGTCCGACGTCCCAGGCCTCGCCGCGTACATCAAATCTCTCGCCGAGTCATAGACATGGCCGGAGGCGTGTTGATTGGGCGCGGCGGCCGGGACGATGCCCAGCCCATGCAGCGTCTCGTGCAACATCGCGAACTCGATGTACCCCGGCAGCGTGCTCGAACCACCGATGGGATTCGAGGCGCAAGGCACCGGGCCGCTCGGCAATCCCTTGAGGTAGAGGGCGGTGACCCTGCCCATCAGCGCCGGAGGCCACGGGGCACCACCACAGGCCCACTCGCTGGTGCCGTCGTAATAGACCGCGTACAGCTTCCGCGTGTCACTGAGGTAACCCATCGCGGCCAGCTCCAGTTCGATGCGATCTCGAACGTAGGCATGGCCCATGTTCACATTGCCGGTGTTCCCCGTGCCCTTCATCACCGCGTCCGTCTTCGACAGACGGACGAACTGGATGTCCAGCACGGAGCCCGAGACGTCGTACCGGAGCGCCGCTCCATTCGTCGTCTGGGACGTGAACCACGCATACTGCGCCTGCACGGACCGGCAGAGCGCCCCGCTCGTGTCGAGCGCACGGTCCACCCCATCCGAGGGCACCACGTAGAGAATCTTCACCTTGTAGTCCGACGTGCCATCCGCACGATCACTCGTGGCGCGCACGGCGGGACACGAGAACGGCGCGGGTGCCAGCGTGGGGTCGACGAACGTGGACTCGGCGGCCTCCGCGGGACGCCAGCCCATCCCCCCCAGGGCGAGAATCGCCACGCCCGTCCCCAACATGGACAGCGTCAGTCGGCTTGTCTTCTTCATGGACTCTCAGTTCCTCGTCCAGCGTGGAGAGACAGACTTCAAAGCGTGAACGTCGCTTCGATGCCTATCAAATCACACTCACGGTGAAGACACTCAGCCCCGGATGGCACCGCCACTGACGGGACGCCATCCCCACCACGAATCCACGCATTGACGCGGCCAGCCGCGCGCCCGAACCCACAGCGCGGCCAGCACCACCCCAATTCTACACAGGCACCGTCCGGATGATGGGCAGCTCCCGGACCCGAACTCCCGTGAGCGCGAACAGCGCGTTGACGATGGCGGGCGCCACTGGCGGCACACCAGGCTCCCCCACCCCACCGGGGGCCTCCTCGCTGCGCACGATGTCGACGTGGATGGCCTTGGGCGCCTCGGCGATGCGCACCAGCCGGTAGTCCCGGAAGTTCGACTGCTCCGTCGCGCCGTCCTTCATCGTGATGGAGCCATACATCGCCAGGCTCATCCCGAAGATGATGGAACCCTCCATCTGCGCGCGGACCCGGTCCGGATTGACGACGAGCCCCGCGTCCACCACCACCCAGGCCTCGTCCACCCGCGCCTTGCCGACCGCGTCCTTCGTCATCGACACCACCACTCCCACATAACTGAGGAAGCTGCGGTGCGCCGCCAGGCCCAGCGTGCGCCCGTTCTTCGCGCGCTCGCTCCAGCCCGATATCTCCGTGACACGCTCGATGACACCGCGCAGCCGCCCCGCGTCCACCGGGTGCGCCTCCACCGGCGCGCCATAGTTCGGCAGCGTCGTGACACCCAGCTCCGCCACCGACACCTTGCGCGCGGGCCCAATCACTTCCAACAGGTTGTCACGCGGGTCCACTCCCCGCGCATGCGCCAGCTCGTCCATGAACGAGCCCACCGCGTACCCATGGAAGATGTTGTTCACGGACCGAAGCCAGCCGATGCGCACCTTCGCGAGCGCCTCGCCCATCTCCGCCCGGACATTGGGAATGTCGAGCGCCAGGTCCAGCACGCCTTGATTCAAGTCCCTCGCCACCGGCCCCGTCACGTCCTCGGAGAACGTCGACCGGATGGCGGGAAAGGCCGTGCGGTGCAGCCACGCCGTCGGCTTGCCTTGCCCATCCAGCCCCGCGCTGAGCTTCTGCGCACTGGCCGAATGGTAGTAGTCGTGACGGATGTCGTCCTCGCGCGTCCACTGCACGCGCACCGGCACCCCCGCCGTCTTCGCGAGGAACACCGCCTCCGCGACGAAGTCCGCCTTCGACTTGCGCCCGAAGCCGCCGCCCAGCAGCGTGACATTCACTGTCACCTTGTCCTCGGGAAGCCCCGCCATCTTCGCCGCCTCCGTGCGCGCCGCCTGCGGGTGCTGCGTGGGCGCCCACACCTCGCACACGCCCCCCGCCACGCGCGCCAGGGCCACGGGCGGCTCCATGGGCGCATGGGACAGGTGCGGCGCGTAGTACTCCGCCTCCACCACGCGCGCCGCGCTCGCCAGCGCCTTGTCCACGTCGCCCACGGACCGGGCAGGCTTGCCCGGCGCTCGCACCGACTCCAGCAGCGCCAGGCGGTACTTCTCCGAGTCGTAGGACTCGTTCGGACCGTTCTCCCAGATGATGTCCAGCGCCTGGCGACCGCGCATCGCCGCCCAGGTGTTCTCCGCCAGCACCGCCACCCCACCCCAGCCCTGGAACAGGTACGGGCGATGAGGCGCGGGCAACTCCACCACCTGCTTCACGCCCGGAACCGCGAGTGCTCGCGTCGCATCGAAGCGCACCACCCTCCCACCGACGACGGGCGGACGGGCCACCACGGCGATGAGCATCCCCGGCAGCTTCACGTCCGCGCCGAACACCGCCTTGCCCGTGACGTACGCGGGTCCATCCAACAGCGGCAGCTCCGTGCCCACGCGCCGCAGCTCCGCGAGCGGCCGGAGCTGGACAGCCTCCGCCTTGGGAACCGGCAGCTTCACCGCGTCCGCCACCAGCTCACCAAAGCCGAGCGAGCGCTGCCCGTCCCGGAGGTACACGGCGTGCTCACGCGCCTCGCACTGCTCCGGCTTCACCTTCCAGCGCTTCGCCGCCGCGGCCACCAGCATGGTGCGCGCCGTGGCGCCCGTGCGACGCAGCTCCTGGAAGACGCCTCGGATGCTGCTGGAGCCGTCGGTGTTCTGGTCCCCGTAGACGGCGTCGCCCACCGCCTGGACCACCTTCACGCGCGCCATGTCCGCGCCCAGCTCGTCGGCGATGACCACCGGCATGGAGCTGCGGATGCCCTGCCCCATCTCCGAGCGGTGACAGACGATGGTGACGAGCCCATCCGCCGCCACGTGCACGAAGACGTTGGGCCGCAGCTCCGGCGCCGACTTCACGCCCGGCGCCGCGGCTTCCGCCGACACCGTGGGCACCAGCCCCAGGGCCAGGCCACCCACGGAGAGGTTGAGCCCTTCGAGAAAGGAACGCCGGGTGAACACCACGGGCTGCTGGCTCATCGCATCCTCGCTACTTCGAGTCAGGCACGCCCGCGGCCTTCTTCACGGCCGCGCGGATGCGCGTGTACGTCCCACAGCGGCAGAGGTTGCCCGCGAGCGACTGGTCGATGTCCGCGTCCGTGGGCTGGGGCTTCTTCGCCAGCAGCGCCGCCGCGCACATGAGCTGCCCGGACTGGCAGAACCCACACTGCGGCACGCCCAGCTCCACCCAGGCGCGCTGGAGCGGATGGCCTCCATCCGGAGACAGTCCCTCGATGGTGGTGACCTCGCGTCCGTCCGCGCGACGGATGGGCGTCACGCATGCGCGCACCACCTGTCCATCCAGGTGCACGCTGCACGCGCCGCACAGCGCCTGACCGCAGCCGTACTTCGTCCCGGTGAGGCCGAGCACGTCGCGCAGCGCCCACAGCAACGGCATCTCGGGGTCGACGTCCAGCTCCTGCTCGACGCCGTTGACTCGCACTCGGATGCTCATGGTCGCGCCTCCTCGCTGGGACACTGCGCGCCCGTGGCGACCCAGGCCGCGACGAGCGCTCCGAACTGCGCCTGCGTCCCAGGCGCCGGCTGCCTGCCCGAACCCGGCGCCCATCCCCACCCCACCAGCGCGTCATGCGCGTTGTGCTCGACCAGTTGCGCCAACGTCTTGCCTCCGTTCCGCTCCGGGTCCTTGAGCTGCTCGCACAGCTCACGGGGGCTCTTGCCCACCCACGCCATGGAGCGCGGGGCCACGTGCCAGTTCGGCGCCCCCGGCACTCGCGCCAGCTCCAGGTTCTTCTCCTGGTGACACCCCGTGCACTCCATGCCCACGACGCCCTTGTCCTCGGGGCCTCGCGTCACCGGAGGGTTGTGGAGCGTCTCACCCGAGTCCTGATAGGGGCTGTCGCCGTCCGGGTGACAGTTCGAGCAGCGCGGATGGAGGTAGACGCGACTGGTCTCCAGGAACAGCGCGCGTGAGCGCTGCGCCGGGTCCTCGATGCGCTGGAACACGTCGAGCGGACGCAAGTCCCGCGCGTCCACCGGAGGTAACGACTCCCATCGCGCGGCATCGGAGTCGGGCTGGCGCCGACACCCTCCGGCACCCGCGAGCAAGACGACGGATGCCATGACCGGAAGAGCTCGCATCATCGCGGCAAGGTTCCGGCATGTCGGCCATCACCACAAGCCGAATGTTCCAGGGCCGCACACCACCCAACGGAAGGTGGGAGTCACGCCCCTGTTTCGCGCTTCACCGAGGGGCGGAGTCTCGCGGGCGCCGAGCAGGCACTCGCATGCGCCGCGAGCGAGGCGCGGGAGGCGCGGGAGGCTCGCGACGCGGGCCCTGCCGGGGCACCTCCGCCAGATAGGGCACGGGAGTTCTCGCCGCGCGCGGTTTGCTGGACGCGGTGGGCACCATCAGCATCAGCCAGAGGAAGTCGTACATGGACGCGGACCTCAGAAGCCTCGGAACAGGGGACGGCCGTGGGACAGTCCGGCCCAGGGAATCGCGAAGGAGACGAGCAGCGTCGCGAGCAGCAGGCCCAGGGCCCACAGGCGGTGACGTGCCACGGGCGCCTCCGCGCGCTGGCTCAGCGCGGACGCGACATGGACGGTGGTGAGCGCCAGCAGCATCAACGCGGGATGCTCGACGCTGAAGAAGCGCAGCGAGGGGACAGCCAGGCTCGCGCGCAGCCCTCCCTCCAGCGCGGGTGGCGTGAAGGGACTCAGGCCGAGGTAGAGAATCATCCCCAGCAACATCTGCGAGTCGAAGGCGGAGACCGCGAGCACCTGGAGCCGACGGTCCGCGGGAGTCCAACCTCCAGCGCCGAGCCAACCGCGAAGCGCCCTTCCCAGCGCGAGCAGGACGAGCAGCACCACCGCCCAGCGCAGCCACGAATGGAGGAAGAGCACCACCGGATACGCCATCGCACTCACCTCTCCAGCACCTCGGACGTCTGTCACCCTAATGGACCGAGAGCGCCGCCTCGTGCGTCTTGGTGACGCACCCCGCGTGTCCTCACTGCCGCACGGGGTGCTTGGACAGCTTGCGCTGGAGGCTCCTGCGCTGGATGCGCAGCAGGCGGGCGGCCTGGGAGATGTTGCCGCCGCAGTCCGCGAGGACGCGCTGGATGTGCTCCCACTCCGCGCGCGCCAGGGATGGCACCTGGTGCTCCAGCGCCACGGCCTCGCCCGCTGGCAGCGTGGCGCCCGCGAAGGCCAGCAGGATGTCGTCCACGTCCACGGGCTTGGAGAGGTAGTGCGTGGCGCCCCGGCGCACGGCCTCCACCGCGGTGGCGATGCTCCCGTAACCAGTGAGGACCACCATCGTCGTGCGCGAGTCCAACGCCTTCAGCTCGCGGACCAGGTCCAGCCCCGAGCCATCCGGCAGGCGCAGGTCGATGACCGCAAACCCCGGGCGCAGCACCGACGCGCGCTCCAGCGCCTCCTTCGCGCTGCCCGCGCCATGCGCCGCGAAGCCCTTGCGGCCGAAGGCCTTCACCAGTCGCTCGCGATAGGGCTCGTCGTCGTCGATGACGAGCACCACCGGGGACACCTCAGGCGGCGACATGGATGGGCTCCCTCCGACACGGCAGCTCCAGCGTGGCGCGCGTGCCCTTGCCTTCTTCCGACGACAGCTCCAGTCGCCCACCGCACAGCTCGGCGAAGGTCTGCCCCAGGAACAATCCCAGCCCCATCCCCTGCCCCGGGGGCTTGGTGGTGAAGAACGGCTCCCCCAGCCGCTCCAGCACCTCGCGAGGGATGCCCGTGCCCTGGTCCTCCACCACGAAGGTCGTCCGTCCCGCGTCTCCGCTCACGCGCACCGTGACGGGAGCCTGGGACGCGTCGCTCGCGTGCAGGCCGTTGCGCACCAGGTTCGCCAGCACCTGCACCAACCCCCGCATGGGGAAGCAGAGCGACAGGTCAGGGCCCTCCTCGAAGCGCAGGCGCGCCCGCTCACCCGTCGACAGCTGCTCGCGAAGCCGCTCCAGCACCACGCCCGTCGTCGTCTGCTCCGGCACCTCGCCGTAGGTCTGCCCCGCCCGCGCGCTCATCCGCTCCAGGATGTCGCGGCACCGCTCCACCTGGTCCCGGATGAGGCGCGCATCCTCGAGGGCCTCGTGCGGCTCCTCCAGGATGAGGGCCTCCAGCTCGTTGGCCGCAATCGCGATGGTCCCCAACGGAGTCCCCAGCTCGTGCGCCGCGCCCGCCGCCAGCGTGCTCAGCGACGCCAGCTTCTCCGCGCGCACCGCGAGCAACTGGGCACGCACCAGGGCCTCCTGTCTGTCCCTCAGCGCCGCGGACACCCGCGCCACCATCAGCGCGATGAGCATCACCGTCAGCATGAAGGCCACCCACATGCCCAGCACATGCCGCGAGCCACTCGGCGCCGAGCCCGACACGTGCGCCAGCTCCCGCAGCGGCACATGGAAGCGGATGAGGAGCGCGGGCCCCAGGATGGACAGGAGCGACAGGCCCACCGTCCAGCGCGGCCCCAGCACCAGCGCCGCCAGCGTCACGTGCACCAGGTACAGCATGGCGAACGGGTTGTCGGGCCCTCCGGACAGCGCGAGCAGGGCCGTCAGCAGCATCGTGTCGAACGCGAGCACCCCGCCCAGGTGATGGGCCTTCACCACCGGCGCCCGCCGGAGCCACAGGGTGAGGAGCAGGTTGGACACCCCCGTCGTCGCCACCACCGCGAGCAACGGCAACACCGGAAGCTCGAACCCCAACCCTCGCACGGCCACGAGCACCGTCAGCGCCGAGCCCCCGACGGCGTGCCACCGCAGGCGCACCAACCAGCCGAGGGCAATCGCGCTGGACGACAGGAGATCCACCACGTCCTGGGTGGAGCGGTGGAAGGCGGAGCGGGGGCCGCGCGGGGCCGCCTGCGAGTCGGTGGGCGGGCGGAACACGCCTCTTCTTACTCCGGGAGTCCCCTCGTCGCGAGCGCGTCAAGTTGACGCAGGGCCTTCGAATCACCGGGCCAGGGAGGCGGGACACGAGGCCCCTGCTTCCCTGGCCGGTGCGGGCCGACGACGCCTGCTTCAGCGGCGTGACGTCAGCCCGTGGGCTGTCAGATGTAGCCCATCAGCTCCGCACGGTCCAAGGCCTCGCCCTTCGAGGTGTAGGACGAGTACCAGGACGTGTTCTTCGTCCCGTACTGGTCCTTCTGGAAGTGGGAGTGGGGACCGGTGGCGTTGCCCGTGCCACCCAGGTTGCCGACCTGGCAGCGATTGCACGTGCGGTCATACGAATCGCTGGTCTTGATCCAATGCCACTGGCGGAAGGACCAGCCGCTGCCGAGGTTGAGCTTCGCCTCGTTCTGGTTGCCGCTGCCATTGCCGTTGCAGACGACGCCGGAGGTGCGGACCGTCACGTCCCAGCGGACGCTGGCGGAGACGCCCGTCTCGGCGCCCCAGTAGTTGCAGCGCGAGTTCGCGACGTCCACGGCACCGTGGTACGTGCCGCTGGAGTAGTAGGTGGTGGCCGTCACCGTGCTGGGGTACGGCGCGACGGCGGTGTACGCAAGCGCCGCGGTGGGGAGTGCTACCAGGGCCGTCAGCGCCGCGAGGCGCGACTTGGGGCTACGCATCGTTGTTCCTTTCGGGCCGACTGTGCGGCCCCCAGAAGGACTGCTGCTCATCGAGCCTGCTGCAACCGCTGCTTCTCCCTCAGGATCAGGCTCCACTCCTGAAGACCTGTACTCAAGGCCCGGACCCACGCGTCGACCTCCGACGCGAGGCGCGGGTCGACATTCCTCAAGGCCGTCAGCTCCGGCACCGCGCTGGCGAACCCCAGCCGCGCGAGGCTCTGGAGGATGGCCGTGCGCACGCCCAGGTCCGGCTCGCCGCGATACAGCGCCACCAGCGTCTGCCGCGCGCGGGACATCTCCGGCGCGGGCACGCCGCCCAGCGCCTTCGCCGCCGCCGCGCGCACCTGGGCGTCATCTCCCCCCAGGAGCGTGTGGAGCTGGTCCGCAGACTCCTTGCTGATGGCCGCCGTGGAGATGTTGTCCAGGATTCGCGCCGTCACCTTCGCATCGCTCGACGCCACGGCCGCCGCCACCGCCATGTCCGACGCGGGCCCGTGGAGGCCCGCGTAGACGAACTGGTTGTCCTCGATGAGGTTCGTCGCCGCCTCCATCCGCACCTCGGGCGAGGCGTCGCGCACCAGCCGCGAGTACAAATCGCCCGTGTGCTCCTCCGCGCTCGTGCGGCGCAGGGCCCGCGTCGAAGCCGCTCGCACGGCCGGGTCCGCGTCTGTCGAGGCCCGCTTCCCCACCAGTTGGAGCGTGGCGGGACTCTCTCCTCGCTCCGTCTTCGCGACCAGCGCCGCCGCCAGGTGCTCCACCATGACGGGCTCCGTCTCGCGCTCGAAGGCCGCGCGAAGCTGCTCCTCCGGCAGCGTGACGGCGGACTCCTTCAACAGCTCCCGCAGGTAGCGGCGGTAGGCCGGAGACTTCGACTGGAGCCCGCGCCGGATGGAGTCCATCAACCCCTCGACGGAGCACGTCTCGGGTTGAAGCGCGGGGGGCGGCGTCGCATGCGCGAGAGATGACAACGTCAGCAGGCACAGGGCCGGGGCCAGCAGGAAGGTGCGCGTCATGGAGGGCTCAGTCGCGGTGGAGACAGCCGTAGGGGTCCTGGTCCGCGAGCGCGAGCCACACGCGCTCGAAGTCCACGACACCACTGGCGTAGATGCGCTCGAAGTCCTGGTACGTCGACTGGAAGCGCGGGTCGACGAGCGCCATGTTCGCCATGACGGGCAGCGCGTCCTTGCCCGCGGCGCGCGCGGAGAAGCGGAACAGCGCCCAGCGCACGCACACGTCCTGCTCCGGCTCGAAGGCGCTCGCGAAGGTCTCCAGCACCTTCGCCGTGTCAGCGGACAGCGCCAGATTGTGCGCGGCGGCGCCACGTCCGTCGGGACTGCCCTCGGTGGTGAGGACCTTCGCGAAGCCGTCGGTGGCGCTCGCGTCCAGCACGGGCGCGGTCTCCATGGGTGTCGACAGCGCCATGTACCGCACGTGCTCGTCGAGCGACTGCGTGCCGATGTTCAGCAGCTTGTCCAGGTACGGTGCCGCGTTCGCCGACCGCTCATGGTCGTTCTTCATCACCCGGGCGATGGTTCGCGCCGCGGCCCAGCCCGCTTCCCCCGAGGCCGGGTCCTTGGCGAAGTCCGCCAGCTTCGCGAGCGCGTCGGGCGACAACTGCTTCTGCGTATCCAGCGAGGACAGCACCCCGGCGCGCCGCTCCGGCTCCAGCGCCACGTCCATCCCCAGCTCCAGCATCTTCCGGGAGACCTCCGGCAGGTGGACAGCCTCCGAGTCCTTCAGCGCCATCGCGAAGACCTTGAACTCCTTCGGCCCCGCGTCGCGCGTCCACTCTAGCACCTGGCTCGCCCGGCCCGCGTCGTTGCCGATGAGCTCCGTCAGCCGCTCCTTCAAGTACATGCGGACCAGCGGGTCCCTGGAAGTCAGCAGCGGCGCGGCCCACTCACGGAACGTGTCGATGCTCACGCCCTCGTTGAAGCGCTCCAGGTCCTTCCAACACGTGGTGGCGTCGTACCGGGGCGCCCCCGCGACGGCCTCCCCTGCTTCAGCGGCCGGAGCAGCGCCGGCCCTTCCTTGAGCACGGGCTGAAGCGGAACCACCCGAGGCGGAACGAGGCTCCACCGACGCGACAGGGGCATCTCCGTCGCCCCCCCGCTGGGCCACCAGCCCCACCACGGCCAGCAACAGGAGCCCACCGCCCAGCAGGGCGATGGCTCGACGACGGTTGAAGCGCGAGGGCCCGTCCGGGGGTGTGGGACGCGAAGACGATTCGGGACTCATGCCCCACGAACCCTACTATGCGGACTTCGCGCCTTCCTCTTGTTATCTTAAAAAACGGAAATAACAGCCGAATCACACAAACCAGGAGTCCAGTCGACAACGCCCGGAGTGTGTTTCAGCGGCCCCAGGCGGCTCACGGCGCGCGGGGCGGCACCAGGGAGCTGGTCGCCATCAGCAGGTTGCCGGAGGCGTCCTTGGCCAGCGCGTACAGCTTGATGGGGCCCTTCACGGTGGCGGGCACTTTCACGCGCCAAGAGTCGGGCGTGGCGCCAGGGCTGGCGCGCAGTCGGATGACCTCGCCGCGCTCGTAGCGGGTGGCCGCGCCCCGGAAGTTGTAGGCGAAGGAGACCTCCAGCGGCGCGTCGTCGGCCTTCTTCACGTCCAGACGCACGTCCGCCCAGGTCCCGGTGGGATCCTGCTTCACGGCCTCCACGGTGAGGCTCTTCAGCTCGGGCAGGGGCGTCGCCGGCTTCTGGCCCGTGTACGCCTCACGCACCGCGTGCCACGCGGGCCGCATCGACTTGCCCGACAGCATGCCGAGCCAGAGGCTGGTGTGGTCGAACGTCGAGCTGTAGTTGAAGACGAACAGGCCCAGGCAGTCGCCCGCCTTCACGTGGGGCGCCAGCGCGTTGTTCCACGCGTCGACGATGACGGCGTACTTCTCCTGGTCATCCGGCTCCCGGGCGATGCCGTTCGCGTCCTTGGGCGCCTCCCACTCCCCCTGCGCGCCGAACTCGGTGATGAGCCAGGGCTTGGTGCCGCCCTCCTTCTTCAGCGCTTCCGGCAGCGCGTGCACGCCCCGGCCATAGACGTTGAGGCCATACGCGTCGAGCGACGGGACGAACTTCTCCCACCACTTCACCGCGAGCACCCACGCGTCCACCGAGATGACCGGGTGGTTTGAATCCACCTTCTTGATGTCCTGGACCACGCCCTCCAGGAAGCGCGCGTAGGCCTCCTTCGCCGCGTCATTGGGGCTGTTGAGGATGACCTCGTTGCCCAGGCCCCAGGCCAGCACCGCCGGGTGGTCCTTGAGGCGCTTCACGCTCTCCAGCGTGTCCGCGCGCTGCTTCTTCATGCCCGCCACGTCGGTGAGGTAGTCGAACGAGTCGTCGTCCTCCGCGCCGGGCTGGCCATGCCGCATCCACAGCCCGACGAGCACCTTGAGGCCATGCTTGTGCGCGGCGTCCAGGAGCAGCGTCGTCTCCGCGCCCACGCCCCACGTGCGCAGCGTGTTGACGCCCTGGGCCGCCAGCCTCGCGCAGTCCTGCTCATACGCCGCCGAGCTGCCACTGCCGCTGAAGGTGACGCCCTTGGCGACATAGGGGCGCCCATCCACCTGGAGCTGCCATTGCCCGTCCACCTTCGAGAGAGCGGTCCGGGCCTCGGCGGCCGGGGCCGGGCACAGCACGAACGCACACAACAACAGCAGGACGCTGCGAGTGGGGCGAAGGCAAGGGGCCATGGGGCGGGGATGGTAACTCGTTTCAGCTCCCATTTCCGGCACCCCGTGAATTCCCGGAGAAGGAATCCGGGGGTCGCCGTTCACCTCGCCAGCAAAGGAGCAACCACGATGAACTTTTTGGGAAGCATCCGCCGGAGCCGGCGGCGAGTCCGGGCAATGGCCTGTGCGCTGGCGTTGAGTGCCTGTGGGGACCATCCGCCGCTGGGAGAGGAAGGGCCTCCGGCGGAGGCGCTGGAGACGGGCACCACCGCGCAGCCGCTGGCGTTCTCCTCGCCCATGGAGTTCTCGGAGCTGCGCGGCCTGCCCGCGGGGCCCGCGACGATGGACACCACGGTGGGCGAACTGCTGGCGGTGCTCCCCAGCCCCCGCTTCGACGACTTGCGCGGCGTGCTCACCGGCCGCCACGTGCCCACCGACAAGGTGCGCGTGCTGACGTCCTATGCCCGCGACTATCCGGTGTTCCTCAAGGGCAACCAAGCCCTGCTGCCCAACGCGGACGGCGTCTTCGCGCAGCAGAGTCCGGTCATCACCTGGCAGACCTTGCCCGGCAACGCGTGCAGCTTCAGCCACGCGTGCGCCAACCTGTTCGAGGTCTCCGAGCAGGACCCGACGCAGCGCAAGTACGCGGCCATCGTCATCGTCGCGCCCAGCGTGGAGCTGGCGGGCCCGGTGGACACGGGCGGCGCGACGCTTGTCATCGCCTCCGGTGCGTACGCGGCCCGGGGCTTCTCCGTGCGCACCGTCCCCGGCGCGCGCACCGCGCAGGTGGACCCGGACCCGACGGACGCGGTGGTGCCGCCCGGGCGCAGCGGCCAGAACGGCGGCAGCTTCGTGCTCTACACCAACGAGCTCAACGGCGTGCGCGTCCACACCGCGGCCGAGCGGGGCGAGGACGGCTGGCTGGGCGCGGATGGCACATCGACGCCCATCATCCCCACCGTCACCGGCAACAACGGCCCCGACCCCAAGCTGAGCTGCACCGGCACCGTCATCAAGCCGCCCCAGAATGGCAGCAACGGCGGCAACGGCGGACGCTCCGGCGACGTCGTCATCCGCTACACGTCCCTGCGCGGCTCTGGCCTGGTCAACGAGCCGAACAAGGCCTCTCCCGTGACGTCCGAGCAGTGCTTCATGGACGAGGAGCTGCAGTGCCAGAGCCTGCGCTGCCGGTGGAACCCCGCCATCGCCCTGTGTGACTTGCTGACGGAGGCGGACAACGCCCAGTGCGGCGACGGCATCGACAACGACAACAACGGCTACGCCGACTGCCAGGACTACGCCTGCTCGAAGAACCCCCATGTCACGGTGTGCTCGGACGCGACGTGGAGCCCCATCCAGAAGGAGTCCTCCGCCGAGGCCTGCAGCGACGCCAAGGACAACGACGGGGATGGCGCGGTGGACTGTGCCGACACCAAGTGCCGCCTGCGCGGCTTCTGTCAGCAGTCGCGCGCGTCCAACAACGAGTTCTCCGAGGCGGCCTGCGACGACGACGTGGACAACGACGGCGACGGGTACACCGACTGCGACGACTTCTCCTGCAAGAACTACTCGACGACGTGCGGGACGGCGGGCGAGGGCGGCGACGAGGAGTGCCGGGACCTCATCGACAACGACAATGACGGCCTGGGCGACTGCTCGGACCCGGGCTGCTTCGACAACCCCTACTGCGGCCTGGGCCCGGCGCTGCTCCTCACCAATGGCCTGGAGGAGGCGAGCGACGCGACCTGCGCGGACGGCATCGACAATGACCTGGACGGCCACAAGGACTGCTCCGACTACGAGTGCCGCTTCAACCCTCGCGTGCTCTCCGCGTGTGGCAGCGAGCGCACCCCGCAGGCCTGCTCGGACGGCATCGACAACGACGGCGACGGCAAGACGGACTGCCAGGACTCGAACTGCGCGAACAACCCCTACGTGAAGGTGTGCGAGCCCGATGACTATCCCTTCCTCCAGGAAGCCACCGCGGCCACGTGCAGCGACGGCCTGGACAACGACGGGGACAACTACGCGGACTGCGCTGACTTCCAGTGCGGCAACAGCCCCCTGACGGGGAACATCTGCGGCGCGCAGGAGAACACCTATGCGCAGTGCACGGACGGCCTGGACAACGATAACGACGGGTTCAAGGACTGCTCAGACAGCACCTGCCGCAACAGCCCCTTCATCGGTGACCTGGCGTGCAGGAACCAGGTGCAGACCTGGCATTCCGTGTCCCTGTCCGAGTCCTACAACGGTCGCTACGTGGACACGCGCGCGGAGCTCATCACCGCGGCGCCCCCTGGTGGCAAGAAGGGCCTGGGCGGCAACCGTCCCTCCAAGACGGTGCCCGTGATTGTGCTGGAGTCCCCTCCGGGCACGTGCGAGCACTGGGAGACCTACCTCTGCATCCCCCGGGAGGAGCAGCGCACCTGCTTCCTCGGCACCAAGTCCACCGCCGGCGCTGCTGGCGCCACGGGCATCGCCGGCACGCAGAGTGTCCTCCGCTCGGCGCGCCGGGATGTGGACATGCTCCGCGCGCTGCTCGCGCCCCAGTCGTGGCGCGTGGCCCAGGCGAACGGCAACACGTACTTCAAGCGGGGCGAGCTGCAGAAGGCCGCCTTCATCTACCTGCAGAACATCATGGAGATGGGTGGCATCCTCGCCCAGGCGGGCCTGGTGTGTGACGAGCCGCTCAGCGCGCAGGCGCCCTTCTCCTCCGCGTACCTGTACGGCGCGCTGTGCCCGCTGATGGCCCACGACGTCACCCGCCTGAGCTACATCCAGGGCCAGCGCAACTTCTACGGCCTGGCCAAGGAGACGCCGTTCAACCCGCACCTGCGCTACGAGCAGCTCCGCGCGGACTTCGACTCGCTCTACGACGTGCTGGACAGCTCGGTGAACCAGTGGCTCGCGCTCTCCAATGGCATGCAGCTGTCCGCCTGGATGACGCAGAACCAGGCCTCGATGAACGCCGAAGTCGTGGCGCTGGGGGCCCAGGAGGCCGCGGACACCCAGCGCATCACCGCGGCGAACGCGGCATTGACTGCCCTGCAGACGTCCATGAACAACCGCAAGGCCGCCATCGCCCAGCTCACCGAGAGCATCCAGGCGACGGACACCCGCATCACCGAACACTACAACGCCAACAACAAGGACTTCGGAGACTTCGTCCTGGACCTCATCGGCAAGGTGGCCTCCGCGTACGGGGGACAGTTCGCCGCCGACCTGGTCGGCAAGGGCGCGGAGAGCATGTGGAGTGAGATGAAGAAGAGCTTCAAGTCGGAGACCAGCGCCACGCCCGTGCCCGGCGCGGGGCCGACGAGCAGCGCGAGCACGTCCTTCCACTCCCAGGTATGGGAGGCGCTGAAGACCAGCGCCACCGAGGCGGCCAAGAGCAAGCCCTTCAAGGACACGCTGAAGACGGGCGGCACCCAGCTCTGGGACATCGTCTCCGGCAGCCAGAAGAACCCGGCGCGCAGCATCATCTCGGACGAGGTGAAGAAGGAGATATTGGCCCAGTCCCAGGTGGAGATAACCCTGGACCTGCTGGACCTGCAGGCCCAGCTCATCAAGGCCCAGGCGGACTACAAGCTGGCGCTGATGGAGCGCGACACCACGCTCCTGCGTCAGCGCAACGCGGTGGCGGCGCGCGACGCGCTCAACGACATCCTCCACTTCGGCAGCGGCACGGAGCTGCGGAAGTTCGACCAGCTCCTCATCGGCCAGCAGGTGTACGCGCGGGCGCTGCGGACGCTGGACCAGCTCACCCTGCGCTATTGGGAGCTCATCCGCGTGGCGGAGTACCAGTACCTGCCCTTCGACCCGAGCACCGGTGGCAGCGCCATCCCCGCCTCCTTCCGGGACAACATCGACTTCCACCTGGGCAACTACCCGGACATGAAGACGCGGCTGGTGGAGGGGCTGGACAGCCTGGCCTCGCACACCGTGCAGAGCCCCGCGCAGTACTACCGACGCCTGCCCGCGAGCGACTTCCACGCGCTGTCGGCCAACGAGCTGGAGCGGCTCAAGCCCCTGGGCGCGCTGGTCAACGGGGCGACGACGTACCGGGGCGCGCGCTTCCAGGTGACCGCGACGGACCTGGCGGCCTCACCGCTCCTGGCGCTGCGCAAGGGCCACCGCGTGCGCAACGTGCGCGTCAACGTGGTGACGACCAGCGGCGCGACGGCCAATGTGCCGGCCGTGCTGGTGCGCGACACGATGGATGGCTTCAAGCTCGGCAACCACTTCGCCGAGTTCGAGCTGCTCAGCAGGGACGACTACACCTCGGGAGGGACCCGGCAGGTGCTGCACTACGTGTCCTTCTCCGCCTGCGGGTCCGGCCTGCCGGCGTGCGACATCGCCAACGCGGCCTGCACCACGCCCTTCCAGGCGGCCTCGTTCGTGGACGCGTGCAGCATCGCCCTGGGTGGCTCCACGCCGGCCACCAACTCCTTCCATGACCGGAGCCTGTTGGGTGAGTGGACGCTGCTCATCGACACGGCGAGCTTCACCGGCCTGGGACAGGTGCGCGCGGCGGAGGTCGTCTTCCTGACGCTGGGCAGCGTCATCTGACGTCGGGGTGACTCCGGGTGCGGGCTCGCGACGAGGCGGGCCCGCACCCGGACTTTGGGGTGGCTCCCACGCTCCGGGTGCCGCAGCATGAGGCCCATGGAGACTCCCAAGCCCGTGCCGACGGCTCTCACCATCGCCGGCTCCGACAGCGGTGGTGGCGCCGGCATCCAGGCGGACCTGAACACCTTCTCTTTCCACCGCGTGCACGGCACCACCGCGCTCACGGCCATCACCGCGCAGAACACCCGGGGCGTCACCCGCGTGGACGTCCTGCCCGCCGCCGCCGTGGCCGCGCAGTTGGACGCCGTCGCCGAGGACCTGGGCGTGGGCGCGGTGAAGACGGGCATGCTCGTCAACGCCGAAATCATCTCCGTCGTCGCGTGGCGGCTGAAGGCCCTGAAGCTGGGCCCGCTGGTGGTGGACCCCGTCATGGTGTCCCGCGCTGGAGCGCGCCTCATCGACGACTCGGCCATCGGGGCCTTGAAGGAGCACCTGCTCCCGCTCGCCGACGTCGTCACCCCCAACCGGCACGAGGCGGAGCTGCTCGCGGGGATGGAGCTGAACACGCTGGAGGACATGAAGGAGGCCGCGCGGCGCATCCACCGGCTCGGCCCGCGCGCGGTGCTCGTCAAGGGCGGAGGCATGGCCGGCGAGCTGCGCGGGCTGGACGTCTGGTTCGACGGCGAGCGGCTGGAGACGCTGTTCCTGCGCGCGGTGAAGACGCACAACACCCACGGCACCGGCTGCACGCTGTCCGCCGCCATCGCCGCCTGGCTCGCCCTGGGACAGGGCCCCTGGGAGGCCACCCGGCGCGCCAAGGCCCACGTCACCTCCGCCCTGGAGCACCCGCTCGCCCTGGGTCGAGGCCATGGCCCCTTCAGCCACTTCTCCCCCTTGGGGACCCCCTCCTGAAACCGTCTGGAAAATCGTCCCGGAAACAGGCTGTCGATTTCCCGCCCCCCCAATCGATTCCTCGGCGGGAGGCTGTGCTCCCCCACACCGTGAGGACGAACCCATGAAGTACCTGCTGATGATCTACGACAACGAGAAGGCCTGGGAGACGATGCCCAAGGCGGAGACCGAGCAGCTCATGGGTGAGTACTCCTCCTACACGGACTCCATCCAGAAGAGCGGCAACTTCGTCGCGGGTGAGGCGCTGCAGCCGACGCAGACGGCGACGACGGTGCGTGTGCGTGATGGCAAGCGGCTGACGACGGACGGCCCCTTCGCGGAGACGCGGGAGCAGCTCGGAGGCTTCTTCCTGGTGGAGGCCAAGGACCTCGACGAAGCCATCGCGCTGGCCTCGCGCATTCCGAGCGTGCGGCTGGGCTGCGTCGAGATTCGCCCGGTGGTGGACTTCTCCGATTCCATGGGCTGAGGCCCGCGACTCGGGCCCCGGATGGACCTCGGGGCCTGGGTGGAGTCTTCATGACGGACCTGCCATCCCTGCTCGAGCGGACCTGGCGCGACGACTATGGCCGCATCGTGGCCACGGTCATCCGCGTCATGGGCGGAGACTTCGGCTCGGCCGAGGAGGTGGTGCAGGAGGCCTTCGAGGCGGCGCTCCTCCAGTGGCCGCGCGAGGGGGTGCCGGAGGAGCCGCGGGCCTGGCTGCTCCGCGCGGCGAAGAACAAGGCGGTGGACCGGGTGCGAAGAAGCGCCCGGCTCGGCGCGCGCGTGAATGCGCTGGAGGTCATCTCACGGTTGGAGCAGGAGCTCGCCCCGAGTCTCGACGGGAGGGACTGGCAGGCGCATCCGGATGACTCTCTCCGGCTGCTCTTCACGTGTTGCCACCCGGCGCTGGCGGAGGACATCCAGGTGGCCCTGGCGCTGCGCACGCTGTGCGGCCTGACGACGGAGGAGGTGGCCCGCGCGTTCCTGGTGCCCGCCGCGACGATGGCGCAGCGGCTGGTGCGGGCGCAGCGCAAGATTCGCGACGCGCGCATCCCCTACGTCATCCCGGAGCCGGATGCGCTGGCCGAGCGCACCCGGGGCGTGCTGCACGCCATCTACCTGCTCTTCTCGGAGGGCCATGCCGCGACGGAGGGCATGGAGCTCTTGCGCATGGACCTGTGCGCGGAGGCGCTGCGGCTGGCGAGGCTGACGCGCTCGCTGCTTCCGCGCCATCCCGAGGTGGCCTCGCTGCTGGCGTTGCTGCTGCTTCACCACTCACGTCGCCGCGCGCGCGTGGCCGACGACGGAGGGCTGGTGCTGTTGGACCGGCAGGACCGGAGCTTGTGGGAGGCCGCGGAGATGACGGAGGGGCTGGAGCAGCTCGACGCGGCGCTGGCGCTGGGCGCGCACGGGCCCTACACCGTGCAGGCGGCCATCGCGGCGCTCCATGCCCGGGCGAAGCACGCGGCGGAGACTGACTGGGAGCAGATCGCCGCCCTCTATGGACGGCTCACCGAGCTGGCCCCGGGCCCGGTGGTGGAGCTCAATCGCGCGGCGGCGGTGGCGATGGCGCGCGGCCCGGAGCAGGGGCTCGCGCTGGTCGACGACCTGGAGTCCTCTGGCAGGCTCACCGCGTATCACCTGCTGCCGGCGGCCCGCGCGGAGCTGCTTCGCCGCCTGGGGCGCTGGCGCGAAGCCGAGGCGGCCTACCGCAGGGCGCTCGCGCTGGTGCGCACCGAGCCCGAGCGGCGCTTCCTGGAGGAACGCCTTCGCGAGGTGCTCGCGAGCACCCCGCCCGCCGCCTGACACACCATGGGCGCGAAGCTCCGCGGGCCTGCATCAGTCGCCGCAGTTACCTGGCGAGGAGCGCGAGAGCAGCTCGCTGCCCGTCTCGCGCACCTCACCTTGGGGCGATACCGACAGCACGTGCCGCCACATCGACGGCTCCCCTTGGCAGCCGGTTCCCGTGGTGGCGACTACGTTGAAGGTGCCGTCGGCGTTGGCCTTCACAGCCCCCTGCTCCAGCGTGCTGCAACTCACATGATAGGAACGCTCGCCGTCCGCGAAGACGCGCAGCACGGCTTCCTGCGGCGTGTCGATGGTGCCCAGGAACCCCAGGAGCGACTCCACCGAAGCGTGCGCTGTCACCCCGTCGCCCTGCGTGGTCGCGAGGTAGTGCGACACACAGCCCAGGTCATCACAGCTCGTGTTGAAACCCGTCGCGGGCGTCAGGGCCTCAAGGCCGGAGCGGCAGCTCGACTGCTCCGTGGCATTCACGCAAGCCGTTCCCGACGACGAGAGGGCGGACTCCATGAAGGATGCCGCCTGGCTGTCCCTGTAGAAGCGGCGCAGCTCGACGAAGTCCGTCGGCGCCACGGGTGACAGGTCCTCGACCGCGAGTTTCTGATTCATGCAGGCGGGCGGCGAATAGCCCTCGAGGTCCAGGCCACCACCACAGCCCGTCAACACCAGGGGCGAGGCCAGCGAGGCTCGCACCCCCCACGTGAAGAGTTCGCGCAATCGATTCGGATTCATTGAACACCCCTGACGTGAAGCGGCCCTCAATTCCAGAGCTCGCGCGAGAGCGTGTCCACCATCGCCACGGCGACCTCCGGCGTGGGAAGACCGAGCTCGCGGATGAGGGCGGCATCGGTCGGCTCGGCCACCTCCGCGCGCAGGGCCTCTACGGCACGGAGCCGGGCCTCGCGCACCGCCGCCCGCTCGCCCTCGGGCAGCCGCGTGCTCGCCCAGCGGTCAATGGCCCACGACAGGTCCGCGTGCCGCGTCTCGTCCTCGGCGATGCGCGCCATGGCTTCGCGCACCTCGGAGTCCTCCGCGTGCAGGGCCTGGTGGTGGGCCACCAGCGCGCCGTACGTCTCGCGCACGCAGCCCTCCACGGCGTTGTCGAGCATCACCTCCGCGAGCGGCCGGGGCGGAAGCGCCGCCACCTGGGGCCGCTCCGGCGTCGCGCCGTGCTTCCGGGCCAGACGCCCGGAGACCTCCGTGTGCATCACCTCGTCCATCGCGCTGCGCAGCGCCGCGTCCTGGAGCGAGAGGTCCGCGCCATGCAGCGCCAGCTCCGCGCGCAGCCGCAGGAACGCCTGGATGGAGACCGCCTCCAGGTGGGCGATGAGCGCCAGGTGCCGCCCCACCGTATCCGCGCACTCGACGACGCCATCCGACTGGAGTCCCGCCGGCCGACGCCCCACGGAGCAGCCCTTGTCGCCGCGCTTCAGGACGTCGCTGTCCTTCTCGACCACCTCGCCCGTCGCCGACACCTGGAAGAGGTGTTGCGTCTCCTTCGTCCCCTCTCCGCAGGCGAAGCCCTTGCTCGCGACGACGTTGAAGGTGCCGTCACCGTTCGCCTTCACCGCGCCGCGCTCCAACTGGGTGCAGCTCACGGTGTAGCCATCCGCGAAGACCCGCAGCAGGGCCTCCTGGGGCGTGTCGATGGCACCCAGGAAGCCAAGGAGGGCCTCCAGCGAGACCTTCGCCGCCACGGTGTCACCCTGCGTGGTCGCCAGGTAATACGACTCGCAGAACAAGTCACAGGAGGAACGAAAGCCGCCCTCGGGGGCCAGGGCCTCCAGCTCCGCCTGGCATGTCGCGGGCTGGGACGCCGTCGCGCAAGCCGTGCCCGAAGACGTCAGCACCTCATGGAAGCGCGGGTTCGTCTGGTCCCCGGTGTCCTGGCTCCGACGGAGCTGCACCAGGTCCGCCTGCGTCGCGGGGGACAAGCCCTTCATCGCGAGCTTCCAATTATCCTCGCACACGGGGGGCGAGTAGCCCTTGAGGTCCAGGCCGCCGCAGCCCGCCAACAGCAGTGGAGAGGCCAGGGAGGCGCGCAGGGCCTTCGCGAAGAGCTGCCGCAGTTGATTCGAGTCCATGAAGGCTCCCAGCAAGTGAGCCCCGCTCGACAGCAATGATGGTGCCAGCACGCTGTCGCTCGACGTGAAGTCGGGAACACCGACAGAAGCACCCGGATTTCCCCTCCCCTGCTCAGAAACCTGAGGCGGGGATTGATCACCTCCGGGGCCTTCGGCGTCCAAGCGGGCTCACCCTGACGCCCCTCCCGCCGAGTGCTCCCGTGCTCGGAAGAGGTCGGCCCATCTCCTGGTCCACACCCCATGAAGTTCCGTTACTCCACACCCCTGCTGCTCCTCCTGTCCGCATTGACTGGCTGCACGGAGCCCGTCGACCTCACGCCTCCCGCCGCGCCGTCCGCATCCCAGCGCACCGGGCCACGACGCGTCCCCCACCACTACATCGTCGTCCTCAAGCCACCCGCCTCGGCCAAGGGCCCGCTGACGCCCCAGAAGGCTCGCGAGCACGTGTTGAGCGTCGCCAGCGCCCACTCGGCGAAGGTGCGCCGCACCTATGCCCATGCGCTCCAGGGCTTCGCGGCCGAGCTCGCGGAAGAGCACCTGGAGGCCCTGCGCGCGGATGCACGCGTGG
>Ga0126314_10000052_pt1 | contig 67478 bp, 82 predicted proteins | sample Plot105B_FD_92535 | JGI IMG/M metagenome (GOLD analysis project Ga0126314, IMG submission 92535) | Serpentine soil microbial communities from UC McLaughlin Reserve, CA, USA - Plot105B | ecosystem: Environmental > Terrestrial > Soil > Grasslands | place: USA: UC McLaughlin Reserve, Lake County... | reverse complement strand
CTGAGACTGGCCCGCGGCGCGGAGGGCCGCGGCATAGTGGATGACGATGCCGCGATCGCGCGGATTGGATTTGTATCGCGCGGTCAGGTCCATCAGGGTCTGCTGGCGCTGGTCGGCGGGGAGGGCCGAATAGTCGGTCGTGCCCAATTGGCCGCGATTGCTGGCGCAGGCTGAAAGGCTGAGCGCCGCGACGCCGACGAAAAGCAGGGTGCGCCAGGACCTCTTATGGACGAAATTGCGCAGCAAAGGCCGAACTCCAACGGGTTTCCCCTCACCTCGAGCAATAAATCATTAACCCTAACGGGGGGTTAAAGTGAGTTTTCCGCGCGTTGCACAGTTCCCCGGCAAGGGGATAGAAGAATGCCAATGCCCAATCTGGAGAGCGCAATGTCCGACCCGTCCGTCACCACACTCCATCTCGTCGGCGAGGGGAGGCTGGAGACTTTGTCCCTGAGCGCCAGCCAGAAGGCCTGGGTCGAGGCCAATGGCTTTACCGGCCAACGCGGCAAGCTGCTCGCGCTGCCGGGGGAGGACGGGCAGGTGGCTCTTTATCTCTTCGGCACAGGCGCCGCGGCCGATCGCTCGCCGTTCGTGGCCGGTCTTGCCGCAGCCTCCCTGCCAGCGGGGAGCTATCGGCTTGACGGCGATATCGATGATGCGACCGCGGCTTCGATCGCCTTCCGGCTCGGCGCTTATCGCTTCGATCGCTATCGCCAGGCCAAGCCCGGTCCGGTCCTTGTCCTCTCCGAGGGGGCCGATGCCGAGGAAGTCGAACGCCACGTGGTGGCGGCAACGCTTGCCCGCGACCTGATCAACACGCCCTCCAGCGATCTGGGGCCCGATGCCATGCACGAGGCCATCGAGCGCTTTGCCAAGGAGCGTGGCATGGGCTTCAAGGCCATCGTCGGCGAGGACCTGATCAAGCAGAATTTTCCCATGATCCACGCCGTGGGCCGGGCCAGCGCAGAGGCGCCGCGCCTCCTCGATCTCACCTGGGGCAATGAAAGCCATCCCAAGGTGACGCTGGTCGGCAAGGGGGTGACCTTCGATACCGGCGGCCTCGACATCAAATCGGCGGCGGGCATGCTGACCATGAAGAAGGACATGGGCGGCGCGGCCAATGTGCTGGGCCTCGCCCATGTGATCGTCTCCTCGGGCCTGCCGGTGCGGCTGCGCGTGCTGCTGCCCGTGGTCGAAAACTCCATTTCGAGCAATGCCTTCCGGCCCGGTGACGTCCTCAACTCGCGCCTCGGCCTGACCGTCGAGATCGGCAATACCGATGCGGAGGGCCGCCTGATCCTCGCCGACGCGCTGGCGCTGGCCGACGAGGAAGCGCCCGATGTGCTGCTCGACATGGCAACGCTCACCGGCGCGGCCCGCGTTGCGCTCGGCCCCGAATTGCCCGCCTTTTATGCCACCGACGACAGCTGGGCTGCCGATACGCTGGCGGCGGGCCTTGCGGCCGAAGATCCGCTGTGGCGCATGCCGCTTTGGGCGGGCTATGATAGCCAACTCGCCTCAAAGATCGCCGATATCAACAATACCGGCTCGGGCGGTTTTGCCGGCTCGGTGACGGCGGCGTTGTTCCTCAAGCGCTTCGTCAGCAAGGCTAAGGCCTGGATGCATTTCGATATCTTTGCCTGGACCAACGAAACGCGGCCCGGACGGCCGGTCGGCGCCACCGATCAGGTCATCCGCGCCGTCTATGGGGCGTTGAAGAAGCGCTATAGCTGAGCATAATTGACAATGACAACCATATGATTGACGATGTCAATCATATGGAGGTTGCCATGATCGATCCAGATGACGTCGCGCAGGTCCGTGCCTTCAACCGCTTCTATACCAAAATCATCGGGCTTCTGGACGAGGGCATGCATCAGACCATGCATTCTCTCTCGGAAGCCCGGGTCATCTACGAACTCGACAAGGACGGCACGACCACCTCGGCGATGATCGCCGAGCGGCTCGGCATGGACCGGGGCCAGTTGAGCAAGATCGTCGGCAAGCTCGTGAGCGAGGATATCGTCGCCGTGCTGCCGCGCGGGGCGGATCGGCGCTCCGTGCCGTTGGCGCTGACCCGGGAAGGGCGGGCGCTCGCTGCCCATTTCAATGCCATGAGCGATGCGGCGGCGGCGGAAATCCTGCTTGAACCCCTCAGCCCTATGGAACGGCGGGATTTGGTCGATGCCATGCGCCGCATCGGCATCCTGCTCGGCGAGCCTGAGGCGGAGACGCTGGTGCTGCGGGGGCCGCGCGTCGGCGAAATCGGCTGGCTGATCTACCGGCAGGCTTTGCTCTATCACATCGAACAGGGGTGGACGCGGGAGTTCGAACTTCTCATCACCCGCATCTATGCCGAATATGAAGCGGCGATCGGGGCGAAGCACCTCTGGGTGGCGGAGATGGAGGGCGAGGTCGCCGGCTCCGTCTTCGTGCTGCCGGCCACCGATGGCGAACCCAGCACGGCGCAATTGCGCATGCTCTATGTCGAGCCCATGTTCCGGGGGCGCGGGCTGGGCGGGCGGCTGGTTGCCGAGGCTATCACCTTCGCCCGTGCCGCGGGCTACAAGACCATGATGCTCTGGACGCAGGACTGCCTCGCCTCGGCCCGCGCCATCTACCAGAAAGCCGGTTTCGTGCTCACGAAGGAAGAGTGGCACCAGTCCTTCGGCACCGATCTCAACGGGCAGTATTGGGTCCTCGACCTCAACCCTCGGGGTTGATGTCCTCGATCACGGCATGGTTGGGCGTCTGGTCGACGTCGCCGCCCTTGGGAAAGAGCAGTGGCGCCAGGGCAAAGCCGACGACGACCAGCACGACCATGGCAATGCCCGCCTTGCCCTTGTGCTTTTCAATCCACTCCCCGGCGATCGGGCCGAAGAAATAGAAGAGACCGCAGGGCACGAAATAGCGCAGCGCGCGGCCGATGAGGCCGTAGACGACGAAGGTCCACAGATCGAGCCCGGCGACGCCGGAGGTGATGGTAATCACCTTGTAGGGGATGGGCGAGAGCGCGCCGACGAGAATCATCAGCGGGCCGTTGTCGTTAAAGCTCTGGCGCAGGGATTCAAAGCCATTGGCGGCGCCATAGAACTCGATGATGGCGCGGCCCACGCTGTCGAAGAGGAAGAAGCCGATGGCATAGCCTGCCAATCCTCCGGTGACCGATGCCGCCGTACAGATCGCGGCCAGCCGCCAGGCGCGCATGCGGTCGGCAATGATCATCGGAGCGAGCATGATCTCGGGAAAGACAGGCAGGATCATGGCTTCGAGAAAGCACAGAAGCGCCAGGATTGGCTCGGCCAGGCGATGCTTGGTGGCGAGCTTCAAGCGGTTATAGAAGCTGAGTTTGGCGCTGGTCGTCGTCTCTGTCATGCGGTCTCTGGGCTCGGATCAATCTGCCGCAGATTAGGGCTATCTCACGCGCTGGCCAGTGAATTTTGCGTCAGTATCCCCGGTGACGGTCGACGACGTTGATCAGCGCCTTGCCCATCAGATGGTTCTTGAGAATGTTCGAGAAGTAGCGCACGCCGCTCTTTTCGTCCGAGATCGCGGCGATGTGGGGCGTGATGTAGCAGTTCTCGATATCCCAGAGCGGGCTGTCCTGGGGCAGGGGTTCGGTCTCGAAAACGTCGAGGCTGGCAGCGCCCAGCGTGCCGTCTTGCAGGGCGCGCACGATATCGGCCTCGCGTTGATGGCCACCCCGGGCGGCATTGATGATCGCGGGGCCGCCTCTGAGGTGCTCGCGGCGCAGCTTGCCGAAGGTCTCGTAGTTCAGGATACCCGTGGTGTCGGGCGTCAGCGGCAGCAGGTTGACGAGAATGTCGGTCCCGGCAAGGAACGTGTCGAACTCCTCGGCACCCGCAAAGCCCATGACCCCCTCGAGCGCCTTGGGCGTGCGGCTCCAACCACGCAGGGTAAAGCCGAGGGGTTTGAGGCGCCGCGCCGCATCCTGGCCGAGAACGCCGAGGCCCATGATGCCCACCGTGCTTTCGCTGGCCGCGGGGGGATAGAACTGGCTCCAGCGCCGCGCCTTCTGGTCGGCGCGGAAGCGGGTATAGAGCCGGTGATGCATGGTGACATGGGCAACGACATAGTCGCTCATGCGCTGGCTGAGGTCCTCGTCGACAAAGCGCACGATGGGAACATCGGGCAGATTGGGATGCTTGAGGAGGGAATCGACGCCGGCGCCGCGCGAAAAGATCGCCTCGAGCCCGCTCAGGCCATCGAAGGCGTCGGGCTTGGGCAGCCACACGAATATGTAGCGGATATCGGCCGGATCATAATTGTCCCCGCGCCGCACCACCGGATAGGGCGCCAGCGCCTTGGCAAGAGATTCGGCCCAACTGGCCTCGTTGACGTCGGACAGGTGCAATAGGAGCATGGCTCGCACTCTCTCAAGAAAAAAGCCGCGCTCGGGGCGCGGCTCATGATTCGTAACGGGCTTCCGCAGGCTTAGTTGCCAGTCGAAGGCGCCGTGGTCGTTTCGGGCGTCGCCGTCGGCGCCTGGGTAGCGTCGCCGCCGGCAGCCGGGGTGCCTTCGATGGCCGTCTCGCCCTGCGTGGTCGTTGGCGTTTCGGTCACGGCGGCAGGCGCTTCGGGCGTGGCGGTCTCGGAGGCCGGAGCGGTCACTTCGGCTGGAGCGACTTCGCCATCGGGCGCGTCTTCAACCGGGGTACCGGCTTCTTCCGGCGTCGGCGGGGCTTCCTCGGCGGTGGGGAAGGGCACCGGCTCGGGGGACAGGGTCTGCAGATAAGACAGGATGTCGGCGCGTTCCTCGGGCGAACGCACGCCGGCAAAGGTCATCTTGGTGCCGGGAGCATAGGCCTTGGGATTGGTCAGGAAGGCGTTGAGGTTCTCATAGGACCAGACCTGACCCTCTGCCTTCTGCTGCAGCAAGATGTCGGAATAAGCAAAGTCGGGCATGTGTGCCTTGGTGGAGCCGACGATGTGATAAAGGTTCGGGCCCTGCTTGTTGGGCTCGCCCTCGCCGAAATTGTGGCAGGACTGGCACTTGCGCACGGCCGCCGTGCCACGCTCAACGCTGGCGCTGGCCAGCAGCACACCGAGCGGCACTTCCGGCGCGGCTTCTTCGCCGCCGGCTTCGGCAACTTCAGGCTCGGGCAGGGCATAGCCTACGCCTCGATCCTCGATGGGGTGGTAGATGGCTTCGGCCAGAAAGCCTATGCCCATGACAAACATAAGTGTGCCAAGGACGGCGCCCATGATCTTGTTTAGTTCAAACGAATCCATTTGGTCTCTCTGCCGGTCCATCCCCAGTGGACATATTGCGGGTCAATCCTTTACGGCCTCCCCAAAGGGATGCCGGCCTCAACGGACCGATCCGACGCGCGCGGAAGATAGTATTACGCCCCTTTGGGCGCAACAGGGCAATCCCCCGAAATGACAAATCCCCAAATGTCATGCCCGCTCGCCCTTGGCAACCTCTGATTGACACCCCCCTGTGCCGCGTCTAAAGCCCGGCAGAGCCAGATGAACGGACATCCCATGAGCAAGAGAATAGCCTTCCAGGGCGAACCCGGCGCCTTCAGCCACGCGGCGGCCGCCAATGTTTTTCCCGGCGAGGAGTTCGTGGGCTGCGTGACCTTTGAGGAAACCCTCAATGCCGTGCAGACCGGCAAGGCTGATTTCGCCGTCGTCCCGGTCGAAAATTCGCTCTATGGCCGCATCACCGACATTCACCATCTCCTGCCCGAGAGTGGTCTCTATATCATCGGGGAAACCTATCTGCGCGTCGAGATGAACCTGCTCGGCGTGCCCGGCGCGACGATCGAAGACGTCAAGGCGGTACAGTCCCTGTCCGTCGCCCTCGGCCAGTGCCGACGCTTCATTTCAAGCAACGGCTTCCGCACCATCAATGCTGTGGATACCGCCGGTTCGGCGCGCGAGATCGCCGAAAAGGCCGACAAGTCCGTGGCCGCGATCGCTTCGCGCTTTGCCGGCGAGATCTATGGCCTCAATGTCCTTGCCAGCAATATCGAGGACGCCGACCACAATACCACGCGCTTCCTCGTGCTCTCGCCCACCGAGAAAAACGCCCCGCAGCAGGGCAAGGTGAAGACCACCTTCATCTTCCGCGTGCGCAACGTGCCAGCGGCGCTCTACAAGGCCATGGGCGGCTTTGCCACCAATGGCGTCAACATGACCAAGCTCGAAAGCTACATGGTCGGCGGCGCCTTCACGGCCACCCAGTTCTATGCCGATATCGAGGGCCATCCCGATGATGTCGGGGTGCAGCACGCGTTCGATGAGCTGAAATTCTTCACCGACCAGTTCAGCATCCTCGGGGTCTATCCGGCTGCCGAGAACAGCTGAGGCAACGCCTCCGGCCCGAAGCCATTGGTAATACATCTGAGCTAGTTTGCTCGCGCATATCAGCAGCCCACAGCGGGGGCTGCTCGATTCGCCGCATTTGTGTTGTCATGTCTTTGACTTAAGCCGTGCATGTCCGGAACCAGGGGCCGTCCGTTGGAACATTTCGATCTCATCGTCATCGGCTCGGGGCCCGCCGGGCGTCGCGCTGCCATCCAGGCTGCCAAGCTCGGCAAGTCGGTCATGGTCGTCGAAAACCGGCTCCGTGTCGGCGGCGTGTCGGTGCATACGGGCACCATTCCCTCCAAGACGCTGCGCGAGACAGTGCTGAACCTCTCCGGTTGGCGCGAGCGTGGGTTTTACGGCCTCTCCTATCGCGTCAAGAAGGACATCGAGGGCAAGGACCTCGGGGCGCGTCTCGCCAAGACGCTCGACTATGAAGTCGAGGTGCTCGAGCACCAGTTCGCCCGCAATGGCGTACGCACCGTCGGCGGCAAGGCCCGCTTCCGTGACGATCACCATATCATCGTCACCGACCATCTCGGCGACGAAGCGGTGCTCGGCTTCGACCGCGCGGTGATCGCCGTCGGCACGGCGCCTTATCGGCCGGCCAACATTCCATTCAACGATTATTCCGTGCTCGACAGCGACAGCCTCGTCTCAGAACCGCGCGTGCCGCGCAGCCTGACGGTGGTCGGCGCCGGTGTCATCGGCATCGAATATGCGACGATCTTCTCGGCGCTCGACGTGCCCGTCACCATCATCGAGCCCAAGGAGACCATCCTTGATTTCATTGACCGTGAAATCATCGAGGAATTTACCCATGACCTGCGCCAGCGCGGCGTGACGCTGCGGCTTGGCACCAAGGTTGAGAAGGTCGAGATCGACGAGCAGGGCTGGGCCGTGTCCATTCTTGCCGATGGCAGGCGCATCCGCACCGACATGCTGCTCTATGCGGCTGGCCGGTCGGGTGCGACAGCCGATCTCGGGCTCGAAAATGCGGGTATAACGCCAGTGGACCGCGGCCGCCTGAAGGTTGACCCACTGACGTTCCAGACCACTGTGCGTCATATCTATGCCGCCGGCGACGTCATCGGCTGGCCGTCCCTGGCCTCGACATCGATGGAACAGGGGCGGATCGCGGCCCTCCACGCCTGCGGCGCACCGATGCATCCGGCGCCGGAATTCTTTCCCTACGGCATTTATGCCGTGCCCGAAATTTCGACGGTCGGCCTGACCGAACAACAGGTCAGGGCCCAGAATATACCCTATGAGGCCGGCATTGCCCGCTTCCGCGAAACCTCGCGCGGCCACATCATGGGCCTGCAGTCGGGCATGATGAAGATGATCTTCGCGCTCGACACCAGGAAACTGCTGGGCGTGCACATCGTAGGCGAAGGCGCTACCGAACTGATCCATATTGGCCAGGCGGTGCTGAACCTGGGGGGGACGCTCGACTATTTCGTCGAGAATGCCTTCAACTATCCGACCCTGGCGGAGGCCTACAAGATCGCCGCGCTCGACGCCTGGAACCGCATGCCGCGCGCCAAGCCGGTTGCCCCGGTGATCGAAGAGACCGAAATCGAGGTCACGCGCCGCAAGGCCCGGGCCGACAAGACCGGGGCCTGACCGCCCCGGCTTGACAGGGCGAGACATTCGCAACACATGTTCTTACATGAATCGCGATAGTCGACTGTCAGGCATCTTGCACGTGCTGCTGCACATGGCGCAGGCCGAGGGCCCGGTGACCTCCGAGGTCCTGGCCTTGGCCATGTCTACCAATCCCGCCGTTATCCGCAGGATCATGGCGGGCCTCCGTGAAGCGGGCTATGTCCGCTCGGAAAAAGGCCATGGCGGGGGCTGGACGCTGTCCACGCCGCTCGAACGGGTGACGCTGCTCGACATCTACCGTGCCATAGGCAATCCGACCCTCCTGGCCATTGGCCTCCGCAATGACAATACAGATTGCCTCGTCGAAAAGGCGGTGAACACAGCTTTGTCCGACAGCTTTGCCGCGGCGGAAGCGCTGCTGCTTGAGCGCTTCGGGCAGGTGACGCTGGCTGATCTCAACAAGACCTTTGCCGCCGGCTATGATGATCGCATCAGCCTGCTCTCAGCCCATGCCGCCACGGGCTAGACAGCCTTAATGACACCGGGCCGGCGCCCCGCCTTGAGCGGGCGCGGGGCGATGTCATCGGGGTTCGGTGGCACGAACAGTTCGGCGATGGATACGCCGAGGACAACGGCAATCTTGTCGAGCACGCCAATGGAGGGGTTCTCCATTCTGCGCTCCAGCCGGCTCACATAGGTGCGGTCCACATCGGCCAGCTCGGCCAGCTTTTCCTGAGAAAGCTTCTTCTCGACCCGAAGGCGGCGCATATTCCAGGCCACCAGATCACGACTGTCCATCTCATCCCCTCGAGATGGCCGAATCTAGATCAAAGGCAACGTGTTTTCAATAAGTTCGGTTATCGCGCATATTCGAACTTCGGCTGCGTTGCGGCGAGATCACACATCAAATCGGCCGGGAGCGCATTGAGGGCAAGGGCGAGGGCATCGATCTCGTCGAGGCGTGCATCGAGTGTCCCCTGGGCGAGGTCCGCGAGCCGATCCTCGCTCCACCCCAATCTTTGCCCCAGGGCGGCATAGGTGGAGCCCTGCGCCTTGAGCAAGGCGGCAACATTGGCCGCAAGAATCGTCTGTGCTGTTTTCCGTTTCATCTCACCCGCTCCAGGTGGGAAAACACCTAGCTGCCCGGCTGGGGGAGCGGTCAGATTTTAAGGAAGTGTTAACTACTCCTTTTGAGGGTAAGGGACGATCAGCCCTCGACAATTCGCCTCGTAGATCGGCTGTGCGTCGAGCAGCGCTGCGATCCGCTCGACGATCCTGAGTCCCAGCCCCGAACTCGATGGCGTTGCCGGCTGGCCGGCGATCTTATCGCACACCTGCAGTACCAGGCCCGGTTCAGACCAAAGCGCTTCCACGACGACGCTATCGCCGGGCTCGCTGAGGCGCACGGCATTGTCGACATGGTTGGAGAGAACCTGGAACAGCAGGTTCTGGTCCGAAAAGACTTCGCCCTCGGTATAGCGGACCTGCAATGCGATTTCGCGGCTGGCCGCGATAGGGCCATAGAGCGTGTCGACGCGTTCGATCAACTGGCTGAGCGGGAAGGGCGCCAGGATCGGCCTGATGCCGCCCACTTCGAGCCGCGAGTAGCGCAGGATGGAACTGACGAGCTGCGAGGCCTCGAGGCCAAGCGCCCGAGTTCGCTGGAGGAATTGCTCGGTGTCCCCGTCCGGGCGCTGGGCCAGGGCTTCAAGAGAGAGGTTGATCGCTTCCACCGGCTGGCGCAGGTCGTGGCCGAGCGAGCGCACGAGGTGGCGCTGCAAGTCATGGGCTTCTTCGAGCGCCCTGGTGCGCGAGGCAACGAGGTCGCGCAAGCGCTTCTGGTTGGATTCGCGCTCGCCGATGGCCGCACCGATCAGCAATGCCGAGCATGCCACAGTGAGCAGAAGCGGCGCGATGTTGAACAGCGGCTGCACATTGAAGACAGCAAGCACCAGCGGCGCCAGGATGCAGGTGAGCACCACGGCGACAGCCGCCGAAGTGTAGCCGCCGTGCAGGGCAAACAGGATTGGGGGCGGGGTTAGGATGTACCAGAGGGGCAATCCGACGGCATTGCCCAGGAGGCCGACGGCGATCGTGCCGCCAATGACTGCAGCCTGCCAGATCCAGATGTGTGGACGAGGCCACGGCCAGCTTTCGCGCGGCAGCTTGAAATAGGCCATGAGGGCCGGCACGAGCAATGGCGGCACCAGGATCGCCCCAAGAGCATCGCCGAGCCACCAGTCGGCGCCGATGGTCAGGGCATCGGCCCACTCGATATCGCCGGTCAGCATGTGCATGCCAATGCCGCTGGCCGTGGCAACAAGGGCCGCCACCAGACTGGTCCCGAGCAGCTTCTCCACGTCGCTGAGGTGGCGGAACGGCAGCCGCATATGGAGGCCATGGAGCATGACCAGTGCGGCGCCGCCATAGACGGCGTATAGCCTCAATCCGTGCAGGATCGGCTCGTAGTCATTGACGATCGTCACGCCCAAAAGGCTTTGTACCGGCTCGAACACGAGGAGCAGATTGGCGATCAGCGGGGTCAGCTTGAGCCAGCCGGGCGCGACCAGCACCACCGAAATGATGACTCCGGTTGGCAGGAACCAGATACTCGAATAAGTCTTGAAAAAATTAAAGAGATTGGCCGCGCTGAAGGCTGCGAGCCAGATCAGGATGAGAAGAACAGCGGAAATGGCGCCACGAATGAAATCGTCCGGTGCTGGTTTCGCCATTTGGTGACCTGTTGAATAAGAGACTGCTCATCGTCGACGACCATCTGCTTTTTGCAGAGGCGCTATCCTATTTGCTCAAGGGCTTTGACGAGTCTCTGGTGGTTGATGTCGCCGGCTCGCTCGCCCGTGGGCTCGAGCGCCTCAGCGAAGGCGCCATGCCCGATCTCGTGCTGCTCGACTATGCCATGCCCGAGGTCGGTGGGCTCGATGCGCTGCACCAGATCAAGTCGGTGGCGCCCGGCGTTAGCGTCGCTTTTCTCTCGGGCCTCGATGAGCCGGGCCTTGTCGGGGAAGCCATGGAAAAGGGCGCGCTGGGGTGGCTGTCCAAATCCATGGGCGGGAAGACCATGATGCTGGCCATGCGCCTGCTTTTGGCCGGGGAGCGATTCGTCCCGGCCAATCTGGTTTTTTCCGATGACCGGCCCGGTCTGACGCAAAGGGAAAAGGACGTCGCCGCGCTCCTCGCCCAGGGCCTTGCCGACAAGCAGATCGCCGATCGGCTCGACCTGCAGCTTGGGACCATCAAGGTTCACGTCAAGAATCTCCTGCGCAAATACGGCACCGAAAACCGCACCCGCTTCGCCCTGACCTATCGCCGCGGCTAGCTTTTCCCGCAATCGGGATTTTTCTCAATCCCAGAGTGTTTTGCTCCCGTCGCTGCCGCCGCAGCGGCGCAAAATTCGCTTGATTAATTGTAGGTCTATTCGCATCATTAACGCGGTTTTAATATGATGCGTACAATCCTCGGAATGTGAAGGGCCGCACGAAGCGGTCCAAGTTTCCAGAAGGAAAGCACCACACATGGGTTCCGATGTTTCTCTCTCGAAGGCCGTTCGCGCGAACCTTCTGAGTCTCCAGAATACCGCCTCGATGATGGACAAGACGCAGAACCGTCTTGCAACCGGCAACAAGGTGAACTCTGCCCTCGACAATCCGTCGAGCTTCTTCACGGCTTCGGCTCTCAACAGCCGCGCTGCCGACATGAGCAACCTGCTCGACTCGATGGCCTCGGGCATCAAGGTCATCGAAGCCGCCAACAACGGCATCACCGCCCTGACCAAGAACCTGGAATCCATGCAGTCCACCCTGCGCCAGGCCCGTCAGGACAAGTCGTTCCAGACCAAGTCTTTCGAAGTCAACGATAACACCAAGATCAACCTTGGTGGCGGTCAGTTTGGCGACCTCGATGCCGACATCAGCCTTGCAACGGCGACCGTTCCTGGCGTCAAGTCTGTCCTCACGACCGACGCTGCGACCGCCTATCTCGGCCCGCAGTCGGCCACTGGCTCTGCTCAGGGTGCTGGCGCTCGTTCGGTGATTTCGGGTCTGACCGGCTTCAGTGCCACTGACTCGTTCACCGTTGCCGGTGTCAACGTCACTCTGGGTGCCGGTGCCCAGACCGCTACCACCATCAAGGGCTCGATCGAAACAGCACTTGCCAACGACACCTCTACTGCCGGCAAGTACACCGTTTCCGTCGGCACGGGCGCCAATGCCAACAAGCTGATCATCGAAACCGTCGATCCTTCGGCCGCTGCTGCCGCGATCAATCTCGATCCCGATAGCGACGCCGCCACTGGCGTTGACAGTGCCACCAAGGGCGCCGTCACCTTCAACTACTCGGCCGTGAACACTTCGATCACTGCCGGTGGTCAGACAGTCCAAACGGGTGCAACGTTCGAAGACTTCGTCGCCAACCTTCAGGCCAAGGCAACCGCCGGTGGTTACACCGTCGAAGCCGACGCCACGACCAAGGACATCAAGCTCACCAACACCCAGTGGGGTGGTGCTGTTCCGACAGTGTCGGGCGTTCCGGCCTATGCGGCAGGTACTCCGGCAGTCAAGGCTTCGACCGCCTTCACGCTCAATACGGCCGAAGGCGCTCAGACACTGACCGTCGCGGGCGAAACCATTGCAGTCGGCGACGATGCTACGGATGCGGACGTTCTTGGTCTCCTGACAAGCAACACCAACCTCACCACGGCGTTCGATATCACCAGCGACGGTGCGTTCGGCTTCACGCTGACTGCAAAGACCGCTGCGACCGGTCCTGCGCCGACCGTTACGTCGGACAAGACCCATGCAACGGTGGCAACGCCCGCCACTACGGGTCTCCAGCTGACTGGCGTCGACTTTACGGGTACCGGTTCCGGCCTCCAGGCTTATGATGGTCAGACGATCACCGTTGGTAGCCAGAGCTTCACGTTCAACGGCACAGACAACGATACCACGCAGGGTGCTGCTCTCAAGGCAGCTCTCGAAGGTGGTGCTAGCGGCCTGACTGTGACGCTTACTGCGGCCGGTTTCTCCATCGCTGACGCCAATGGTACAGATTTCACCGTCGAAACCACGGCCGACTCTGATGGTCTCGCCTCGCTGGGCACTGCCCTCGGTGCGACGGGTGCAGCTAACGCCGCTACGAACGATTCCGCCACTTTGCTGGCTGGCATCGATTTCGCCAGCGGTTCAGCTGACGACATGGACGCCTATGTCGGGGCGACGATCTCGGTTGGGGGTAGCGCGCCCTTGGCAATCACTGCAGGCGTTGATGCCGACGACTTCCTGACCGCGCTGCAAACTGCCATCGGTTCGGATTATGTCGTCGCCGCTGATGCCAATGCAGGCTTCACGATTACGCGGACAGACGGCGCTTCGTTCGACATCGACGTGTCGGGCGGCCTTGGTTCGGCAATCGGTGCCGGTTCAGGCACGCTGACCGTTAACAACGGCACCGAAGCAGTTGACGGCGCACTCGCCGTCAATGGTAATGAAGTCTCGTCCGGTATCTCGGCTTCGACGGGTACGCCCGGTGTCACCGGGGTTCCTGAGGTTGATGGTATCCAGTCCGTCGTTGCGGCGGTTCCTGGTGCTTCGGTCGAAACCATTGCTGCAGAAGAAAACACCTTCACCGTCTCCTATGACGGCAAGACCGCAAACATCTCTGTTGGCGGTGTGAAGGGTGGCGTCGGTTCTGCTGTCAACGCTCTCGACATCAAGAACTGGCAGGACGCGACCATCGAGGCCGTCAACGGCGATCTCGAGGCTGCCGGCATCACTGGTGTCGAAGCCAAGTTCGATGCTGCGGGCAAGTTCCAGCTCGTTGCCAAGACGGCTGAAGCCAAGACTCTCGCAGTGTCCGGTGACGATGCTGTCTCCCTCTTCGGTACCAACGGTGTGAACACCGGTACTGCTGAAAAGAGCCAGCTCAACGCCACCAAGACCGTCGACAAGTTCGTCGAACTGATCAACCGCGATCACGGCACCAAGGTTCGTGCCTCGAACGACAACGGCAAGCTGCGTATCGAAAACCTGTCGACCCAGGATCTCGATATCGGCATCGATCTGAACGGCAATGACGCTGTCACCGCCCTCAAGGTCGAAGGCAATACGCAGCGCTCCAACCTTGCCAAGCAGTTCAATGAGTCTCGCGACCAGCTCGACAAGCTCGGCGATGACGCATCGTTCAACGGTATCAATCTGCTCCGCGGCGACAAGTTGAAGATCACCTTCAACGAATCGGGCACGTCGTCGATCGATATCCAGGCCAAGGACAAGAACGGCAACGTTCGCGGTATCAATGCCTCGAACCTGGGCATCGACAGCCTGGTTGCTGAAGACCTCGATACCGACGAAAAGATCGACGCCTTCCTGACCAAGCTCTCGACCGCTCTCGGCGAACTGCGCTCGCAAGCCTCGTCCTTCGGTTCGAACCTGTCGTCTGTCGAGAACCGTCAGTCGTTCACCAAGAACATGATCAACACGCTGGAAACCGGCGCGGCGAACCTGACCCTGGCTGACACCAACGAAGAAGCCGCGAACCTCCTGGCGCTCCAGACCCGCCAGCAGCTTTCGTCCTCGGCTCTCTCGATGGCCTCCCAGCAGGACCAGGCTGTTCTGCAGCTCCTGCGTTAATCCGAACGCTTCGGGGGCGGCGACGCCGCCCCCGGTCTTGCCCAGAAGGAAAGACGATGGCCCTGAAACTCACTGTCAAACCCGGCGAAAGCTTCTTCGTCGGCACCGCGGAAATCACCGTGCAGTGCGATTCCATCGTCAACGTACTCGTGGGGGGCAAGGCCCCCGTTTTGCGTTGCGAGGACCATATCGCCGCCGCCAAAGCGACGACCCCTGCGCAGAGGCTGCAATGGGTCGTGCAGCAGATGTATCTTTCAAGCGATATTCCCGGCCATCACGACGCCTATTTCTCCGCCGCCCAGGCCCTTTTGGCCGATGAACCAGCGCATGGCGGCCTTATCGCCGAGGTCAATGGCCTCCTCATGCAGGGCGCCGCCTATAAGGCAATCAAGCTCCTAAAGACCATGTCCAACCCAGAGCTGACCGAAAATCGGGTCCGGCTCAAGCTGGTGGGCTGAGCCCATGCCCAACCGATCCGCCCTTGCCAGATCCTTTATACCCGAGGCAGACATGAGCTCCGGCGCGCGCTTGCTGGCCGCCAATGTCATCCGGTTGCGCACCGCGCGTGGTTTGAATGAGGCCGCGCTCGCGCGATTGCTGGGCGTTGAGCCTCAAGCTATTGTCGCCATCGAAACCGCCGCCAGCCCCGAGATCACCCTCGATCAGATCGACGCCCTGACCAAGGCTTTGGGCGTGGCCCCGCTCGAGCTGTTCCAGCCGGCTCAATAGCCTTCGGAGGAAGACTTCTCCACCCAGTCGCGATACCACCGGACAAAGGCGCTGACGCCGGTCTGGACGTCGGTTTGCGGCGTGTAGCCGGTAAGCGCCGCGAGCAGCGTGGGGTCGGCAAAGGTTTCGGTGACATCGCCCTCCTGCATGGGCATGAGGTTCTTGCTGGCCGCGCGCCCCATGGCGGTTTCGATGGCGGCGATGAAGTCCATCAGCCCCAGAGGCTTGCCCCCGGCAATGTTGACGCTGCGCCAGGGGGCGACCGGCGAGAGGGAATCCATGCCCTTTTCAACAGTAACCGGATGGCCCAGTTCGGGCGGTACGGCCATCAGGCGGACAATGCCCTCCACCAGGTCATCGATATAGGTGAAGTCGCGCTGCATGCGGCCTTGGCCGTAGACATCGATGGCCTTGTCATCGTCGATCGCGGCGACGAATTTGAACAGCGCCATATCCGGCCGGCCCCAGGGGCCATAGACGGTGAAGAAGCGAAAGCATGTCGTCGGCAGGCGGAAAAGGTGGGCGTAGGAATGGCTCATCGCCTCGCCCGCCTTCTTGGTCGCGGCATAAAGCGAGACGGGGAAATCGGTGCGATCGGCCTCGGCAAAGGGCATGGTGGCATTGCCGCCATAGACCGAGGAGGTCGAGGCGAGGAGGAGGTGCGCCGGTTTTAGCGTGCGGGCGAGTTCGAGCAGGTTGAACGTGCCCACAAGATTGGCGCTGACGTAGGTTTCCGGCGCCTCGAGGCTGTAGCGCACCCCCGCCTGTGCGGCGAGGTGGACGATCACGTCGGGGGCAAAGTTCCTGCCTGCCCCATCGAGCGCGGCCTTGTCCTCCAGCATGGCCTCGACGAAAGCGAAGGCATTGGAGCGGCGCAATTGGGCGAGGCGCTCCCTTTTGAGCGAGACGTCGTAATAGTGCGTCATGCCATCGAACCCGAGCACCTGGTGCCCATCGGCCAAGAGGCGCCGACAGAGATGGAAGCCAATGAACCCAGCGGCGCCGGTCACGAAGATCTTCATGCATGGGCTCCGCACTGGGCCGCACAAAACAAAACCCCGGCCTTCGGGAAGGCCGGGGTTGATTGGTCGGAGTAGAGTGATTCGAACACTCGACCCCCTGCTCCCGAAGCAGTAGCCCCTAGCGCGGTTCCCCGGCTTTCGGGCCTTTCCGTATCAGCAAGTTTGGCAGAATGCTAGTTTGTTCCGCTAACCGTGTCGGAAGGTGTCGGGCCTGTATTCAGATGGAGGGCTAAGCAGCCACCCGTCTTGATGGCTCGATAACGTCGGGGATCTTGAGAGCGTCACAGAAGACCATGACCTCTTTGCCGGAGTATCGCCGACCCGCTGTATACCAAATGCCAAACTCTGTCTGTCGAAGGCCGGCATAGAGGTCCACGATGGGTTGCACATTGTCATATGAAACGATCCAGGGTTGGCGGATCGATGAGCGTACTAGCGCAGCAACTGCAGCGTGATCGTCATGCCGGTAGTGGTCTTCGTAAAGCCCTTTGCCCTTCACGTAGTAAGGAGGGTCCAGGTACACCAATGTCTTTTCCGGAAGCTGCGGGACGACCTCACGGATGAGGTCCGTAGCGTCTCGATTGTACAGGGTAATTCGTGAGCTGTAGCTAGCGACCTTTTCTATGCGGCGAGCCAGATCGTGAGTCTTGTACCTAGCATCAAGCTTCCATGTGCCGGCTTGATCTTTTCCGCCAATCACACCTCCTTTGATTATCCCAGATCGGTTTGTGCGGTTCAGGAAAAATGTAGAAAATCCCAGCTCAAGAGTGCTGGCGGAATCGGATTTTTGGATATCTTTCTGGCGTTGCCACTCGTCCATAGTCGGGACGGTATTGCGGACAAGCCGCACCAATTTCTCCGGCTCATTAAGCACCGAATGCCAGAAAGCATGAACCGATCGGTTCAAATCATTCAAATGGATGTGGTCTGCGTATTCTAGATACAGCAGGGAAATAGCAATTCCAGCGCCGCCGGCGTATGGCTCGACATAATGACAGCCAGTCATGCCGTTCGTTTCGATCAAGTCGGCCACAAACTGCGTTAGCCGACCCTTGCCGCCAGGATATCGAAGGGGTGAGTTGAACGTGTCCATTTAGGATTTATACAAAGACATATGAGAGTTGGCCAGCTGTGATCATGGCGTCCTAAGAGCCGTATAGAGCTCGCGCAGGTAGGCTTCCCAACCATCCCAACTGGCTTTGATGGTTTCTTCATCAGGTAGAACATGGCGGTTGTGAAAATAGCTGTGGAGCATGTTGATGGAAAATGAACCAACTGACTCCTTCAAAATCGCTGCACGGGCTTGAAGAAAGACAGGCGCCTTTTTTGATGGGTCGATGTGGTACATTACGCCGGCAATCTTGTCCGAAAGCTTAACCTTATAGTCTTCCCACTCCGTGATGCTTTTGGCCTGTAGGCTTGGGGGCAGAGGTACATTCTTCTCTTGGAGGTAGTTCTCGCTACTTAGTTCAACAAATACGCGGACGAGAAACGCAGCTGCATTCTCGTTGTTTTTAACTTTGAGTTTCCTGCACTCATTGTACAGCGGAACCAGCCTGATACCCTGGACTGGTAAAACTCGAGGTCCATCTGATGGCGCAAGGGTTTTGCGATTGGCATCAGCGGAGCCTCTGCGACTTGGGGGCGGAGTTGCGTCAGCCGGCGACGCGTCAGATGGCGGTGCGGGCGGCGCTGCAGCTGGGGCAGCTGAGGAACCGTCCGAGGTGCCGCCTTCTGATTGATTAGAAGAGAAGCCTTCTTCCGGCGCTTTAGCAGGTGAGCCCTGTGATGTCGCGGGTTGAGCAGCAGCTCCTGGCGCAGCCCTTACGTTGTAGCTGACAAATTGATCTATGAACCGTTTGCGGTCATCCTTGTCTTCAATGTCTGCGAACTCGAAGCCCGGTGCCGCCATAGCGGTCAGGACACGTTTAAGCAGTTCTCCACCCGCATTTAGGTCTCCGTTGCCAAATGAAACCGTGCTGGTCTTTGGATCAATGACCACGCCTAGCGTTTCACTAAACGGCCCGGCATTAAGGACACGGTCGACTGTGGTCCAGCGCCCATCTAGGGCCTCAAGCACTTCTGCCCAAGCTTCGCTTTTATCATCAGCAAGGAACTCTACGACTGCCAAGGATCTAGGGGCATCCAAACCAAGGTCGCGATTAGCGCGCCCCTTAGCAAACGGCTTCCATGGGGCAAGGCCCACTCCTGAACTTGCGGTCATGTGGCGCCGCCGCATCCAAGGCAGTGCATCTTCTCGAGTGTCAAACAGGCGCGCGTCTAATTCGCGGATAGGATTTTCCGCGTAAGCCTTTGCTAGACGCCTAAATTGCTTTGAGACACTGGTGCCGTCGGCCAAAGCAGGATTCTCGAGCAGCTTTAGGGCCGTAACGCGACGATTTCCTTCCTCAACAACGTATCGGCCTCGGGTCTCCGCTGGAACGACCCAAATTGGTTCGCCAGGGCTAACGCCGTCCATTTTAAGTATGTCGCTGGCTAACCGGACTAGCTTTGTACCCTGATCCTCGATCATCGCCCGAATGGCGTCGCGCTGTGTGGCCTGTGGCCCTAGCCGATAGTTTTGCTGATCAAGCAGAAGCTGATGCAGCTTCGGCCTAATCCATCTCCCCTTAGACATTTAGCCTCACTGCCTATTCCCTTGGGCGGGAAGCTAAACTCAAGCTAATGCATCTGCAATCTGATCCTGAATATGGAAGCAATATTAGCGCGTGCTATGCACGGACCCAGATACCTTTTTTGGTCGTGCCATCTTCGCCGCCGCATCGCGCAGATGCTCTGGATGATGATGCCCGTACACCTCAAGCAATGTCTGCAGATTGATGCCGAAATAGCCGGCAGCGTCCCAGGGGTCCATGCCACGCTGCATGCCCCAGGTGATGGCCGTGTGGCGGAAGGTGTGGGGGATGACTTCACCCGGCAGCTCGCAATCGCGCACCAGGTTGCGGAAGGCTTTGTCGATGCTGGCGATCGGCTTGCCGCCGAACTCTACGGCATAGGTCTGGCCGTTCTTTTTCCAGCGGCGTAGATGGCCGAGCAGCGGCGCCGGCAGCGGCACGGGCGGCTGGCGCTTGGCTGTCGCGCGAACGCCGGAGCCGCGGCGGTGCCAGAGGCCGGCCTCGAGGTCGATGAAACCGCGGCCGATCTCCTGGCGAAAGGCGGCATTGAGGATGGCGGCTTTGCGGGTGCCAGTGTAGTGCGCCATGATCATCCAGCGGGCCAGATGCTTGCGCATGGCCCAGTCATCTTCCTCGCCGGAAACACCGTTCGACGCGCGCCGGCTGCGCCAGGCGGTCCAGACAAGCTTGGCGACCTCGGAGCGGGTCAGCCAGCGTTCGCGCGGCATGGATTTGGGCGGCAGCGTCACCGGCACGGTGCGCTCGAGCAGTTGGTTGGCGACGGCGTGATTGAGCGCGGCGCGCAGCAGCTCGAGGTCCATGCTGGCGGTGCGGGCCTTGCCGATGTTGTCCACATAGGCCTGGCAGGTTGATGATCGAATGTCGCTGACATGGCCGGTCATGCGTTCGAGCGGCCGATCGAGGTCACGGAAGCTCTGCATTGCGACGAAGGGCTGGCCCCACCAGAGCGCGAGGCGCTTTATGCGTGCGGCGGTTTCCTTGGGACGAGCATGAGAGGGAGCGACGTCGCGCCCATAGAGGCCGAGGACGTCGAGGATCAGGATTTCAGAGGGATCACTCTGGCGCTTTGGCGCCGCGTGGTTCGCCGCGATGTATCGAGCGAGTTCCCGCTCAGCTGATCGGCGATCATCAACACCGAAGCGAGTGCTACGCTTGAATCGGCCATCGTCTCGGATGCACCAGACAGCAGGCTCGACCTTTCCATCGGCACGGACGCGCTCGGGCTGGAGCCAGAGGCGGGGTCCTTTTGCGCGGGTGCCTGTTCGCATTTCTTACGCATCTCCCGGATGGCGCGGCGAGTGACAAAGTCCTTTCGGCCAATCCGTTCGATGGTTAGCCGGCCGCGTCCTGCCTCGGCGCGCAATGTAGCGGGCGAGATCGCGTTACGAAAGATGAGCTGGCAGGCTTCCGCCAGCGTCATGGGTTCGTCCTCGTCGGCAGCATCGACACTCATGGCCAATGCCGATCCTTGAAGATGAGGCCAACCAGGGCGCCGGCAATGCAGAAGAAGGCAAAGATCAAGGTCGGGTCCATCACGCCACACCCCTGTTGCTCTGGCCCAGGCCAACCGCGTCGAGCTTGCCATAGGGCCGTAGGGCGCCCTCGAGGGCGAGCTTGAACTGTTCCTCGGCTTTGACCGGGGGCAGGAACTTGATGCGGGTCTTGAGCGGCGGGGCCTTGGGCGACCAGCTGGGGTGTCGGCCCTTGACCACGTCGCGGAACTCGGTGGCCAAGGCGACCTGGTCAGCGTTGTGGACATCGGCCATGATCTCGCTCGAGGGTTTTGCGAGACCGAGTGCCGGGAAGATCGCATCGAAGAGGATGCGGTTCTCGAGGCCGATGATGTCGGTGCCGGCGTCGGCGATCCAGAGCTTGAAAGGCGTCGGCAGGTCGCCGATGTAGGCTTCGCCGGCATCATGCAGCAAGGCATAGACGCGGGACTGAGGCAGCCTGCAGGCGCTGGCGGTCACCAGAGAGTGCTGGGCGACTGAGAAGCTGACCCACTCGATATTGCCGCCCCAGCGATTGGTGCGCGCCAGCGTGTGCACGATATCGTCGAGGCAGATCATTTCCGGCTTGGGGTCGGCGAAGTTGAAGTTCCGGCCGGAGGGCATGGTCTTGCAGAAGACTTTCATCGGATACCTGCGAGGATGAGGGTAAAGACGACGAGGCCGATCACGCCTTGGGCGAGGTCGCTTTCGATGAAGCAAACGAGGCGGTGCATCAGAGGCCTCCCTCGACGTGCTTCATCCCCGCCTTGTCGAGGATCGCTTTGCCATCGGCGATGATCTTGTCCAGCTCCTTGAGCCCGGCGTAGCCGTTGTGTGAGTTGACCGGAAAGTCGGTGTCCCACTTGATCAGCCGGCGGATCAGGGCGGCCGTCTCCGGAGCGATCATGATCACGTAGGCATTGGCCACGCACTCGGCCTGCACGTCGTCTTCGGTGCCTTCTTCAAGGCATGGAAAGTCGTCGGCCTGCTGCACCTGGCAAATAGTGGCGCCGCTGGTTTCGGCAAAGATGCCGAGTTCGTCGTCAACGCCCCAAGGTGACGGCGTGTGTGGATGGGTGAGCGCCAGCATCATGCCTCCTCCGCCTTCGGGATAAAGCGATAGTGGACGGGGATGCCGAGGAATCCGTCTTCGCGGGTTTCGAGGGTGAAGCCTTCGGGTGCGGGCGCCGGGTCGGCATAGGGACCGCAATAGTTCCAGCCGTCGAGCTGGATCAGGGCGCGGATCAGGTCGGCGTAGGTCAAGGCCGATCCCGCCTCGGGTGTGGTGGGTGTTGAAGCGGCATGCGCCGCCTCGGCAGCAAGAGCGGCGTTGTGCAAAGAGACCGCATCGGCGGCGTCTTCCTCGGTCTCGAATGAGGCGACCAGATGATTGCGAAAACCGTCGCCTTCATAGACGCGGCGTTTCTCGCCTGGGAATGAAGTGTACCCCTGAAACCATGTTTTGGGCTTCGGGCCGAGCTTAACCGCGGCACCCATCAGTTGGCCCACCCGGTCTGGCCCAGAGCGAAGTCGTGGGCTGACATGGCGCGGGCTTTTTCCAGCGACAGGTCGATGTGCTTCTGGGGGATGCCGCGGGCCTGCAGCTCGGCGACGATCAGCTGGGTCGGCGGCAGCAGCGACGAGATGATGTCGGACATGTCCTTGCGGACGTCCTCGACCGACTTTTCAGGGGCGGCGTTGACGTCGCGGGTCTTGGACTTGGCCTGGCGGCGGGCGGCGATCTGGGTTGCCTCGCGTTCATTGGCGGCGATCTCGTCCTCGCTAAAGCCTTCGCGGAAGAGATCGGCCGGCTCGGTCGATAGGCCATCCTCGTCGCGGGCGACGAAGATATCGGCCATGCGCTCGGCGACGGAGCGAGGCGGCTCAGCGGCCATCAGGGAGAGATGAGAAACCGCGTGGGCGCGGGAGACAGGGGAAAGAGGCATGTTGCCCTCCAGTGGTGAAACTAGAAGGCAACCTAAATCGGAATTAAATCCGGTGTCAATCCGAAGTCGGAATTAAATCCGATCAGTAAAGCTGCTGCTGGAGACGCAGCGCCCGCTCATAGGTTGTGCCGTCAGCTGGGTCAAGGTGCTCGAAAAGCATGTGCAGCTGCGCGGCGGCCTGCACCACGCGGCCTTCAGTCAGATCGCACTCGGCAATTGAAAGCCAAGCGCGGTCTCGTAGACCGCGCAGCATGGTCAACTTTTCGAATGCTATGGACAGTTCGTCGGCCGCCGCGATCTGAGCAGATTTTTTGCTCGCTTCATCGGCCTCTAGATATGGAGCGACACTCTGTGCCGTGAGATTAGCGAGCGTGTGGGCTGCTTTTCCGGCAACCGCCCAAGAGTACGAGGCGATTGAGCATGATCCTAGCTTTGCCCTCTCGTCTCCAGTCGCAAGGCCTGCAGCAATCTCCTCCATGGTGGGGATCGCTTCAAGGCCGATGGATGTCGCGTACCGGTCGAGGTCGTTGCCGGGGATAAAGCCTTGGGCGGCTGTGGGTGAAGCAACGGAGAGACAAGAAAAAGCGAGTAGGGCGCAGCGGACAATGAGCATGGCCAGGTCACCGGCGCTTTCTGAGGTTTGCGTAAGCCGTAAGCACTACTCCAACGATCCTAACCTCCGTGCCGTCCGCGTCGACATCATGGTTATGCATCACAACGATGGGTTGATGCTCGGGGTTTGAGGAAATAGGGCGCAGTTCGTAGCGGTCCCGGAAGTAATGGATTTCCTTCACAGTCAATTCGCGTTCCGCGCCCTGATGTCTTGTGCGCTCGACGATCACCAAGTCCTCAGACTTGATATCCCCGTACTGATCGAAATAATCGCCAGCGTCGGCGCCGACAATCCACATGCCGTCAAGGATGCCTGCCTCGTTCATCGAATCTCCGTAGGACCGCCACGCGTACTGGCGAACCTTTAGATAGGCAGGATCGGGCTTTACGTGATCTGGCACGTCCTCGAAGTCCTGGTTGAAGTAGTCATCCGTCGCGACAAACGCCCCGGCCTGCACCCTGCCAGCGTACTGAAGCTTCCGACCGTCATGAGGGATAGGCGTTCCCGAAAGGTGGTTCTCACCGTCCAGATGCTCCGGGCCTTCGCCGTCTGTCAGGTATGCGACGGACGTTTTCAGCGCGCGAGCTAGGCCCTGAAGCGTGGACATCCGCGGTGAGAATGGCTCATGCCGTTTCGCCTTGTCGAAGATCTTCCGAATAGCATCTTGCTTGCCTGTGGCCGCAACCGAGGCTGCGGTCGGGTTTGTATTTAGGGCGTTGAGGCGCCGCTCAATGCGGCCGGCGAGGGTGTTCGGATCAAATTCCAACATACCCAACAATACCTTAGCTCCAATCTGCAGAAAATCGGATTGAAATCCGTTGACAAACCGGAATTAAATCCGATTATGAGCGCATCATTTGGTTCGGCGGGCGTCAATGTCGCTTACAGAGCAGCTCATCGCGGTCGCAAGTTTGTACAGCGAGACTACTGGCGTTTCGTTGAGCACGCTGAGCACGAAGCTTTTCAACGGGGGCAGTCGTTTGGGTGCCATCGCCTCTGGCGGTGATCTCAACACTCGCAACTTCGAGAATGCGATGCGCTGGTTCTCGGAGAACTGGCCCGAAAACGTTCGCTGGCCAGCTGGCGTCGGTCGACCCGTAGTTGCCGAGGCCCAGCCATGAAGCGCCCCGCCCAAAACACCGGCGCGCGCCGCGCCCTGGCCGATGCCCTGCGCGACATGAATCGCGATGGCGCCAGCCCGCTGGAGCTGGGCCGCTCCTCGGGGCTCGGCGCGCGCCGGGTTTACAAAACACTGCAGATGTCAGCGCCGCGCACCGATCGGGGTGCGTCATGACCTCACGCATCATCGTCACGCCCGGACGTGAGGGCATCGGTATCGGACAAGTCGGGATGCCCCTCGCGCCCGCAGCCTTGTCCCTCGGCTGCACCGGTACCGGTGTCCTCTCGCCCCGGCGTCTGGGTCAGTGCGCCGGGGCCTCCCGACTGGCCGGGCTCGACGGCTTCGGCCGCGGCCCGGTCTTTTTGTCGTGCGTGGCGCAGCGCCTCGATCGCCTCACGCAGGGCAGGGCTCGGCTGGTAATTCGGGAATCTGGTCATCGCGCCGCCCGGGCTGGTGTGTGTCTGGCTCTGGCTCTGGCCCAGGCCAACCGCTTCGCTGGTTTTCGCGCAGAGCGCGGGGCCTGTCATCACGTGAATGCGGAGGCCTTTACGTGACAGAGCGCGGGCCACAATCAGACGCATTCTATGCCGGGCTCAAGACGGCGACGGCGCAGACCTATGCCTCGTTCGGCGAAGGCTCGCGCGGGCAGACCGCCGCCGCCAAGGTGACGCGGGTCGGCCAGCAGCGGCTGTCGGACTATGCCAACCCGGCCGAGCTGAAAGACTTCATACCGGCCGATGTCCTCTATGACCTCGCTAAGGTGAGCCGCAACCTTGCGGTGCTCGAATATCTCGCCGGCGCGCTCGATTGCGTGCTGATACCGCTGCCGGAGGGCGCGGGCGCCGGCTGCATCATCAAGGCGACGGGCGAAATGGCCGAGGATCTCGGGCAGGCGACGGTCGATATCGGCAAGGCGCTGCGCGACGGAAAGGTATCGCCCGCCGAAGGGCGCCGCATCGTCGGCAAGCTGCACGAGCTTATCCGCAGCGCGCATGCCCTGGCCGAGCAAATCAAGCTGGAGGCGGGGGAATGAGCAGCTGGGCCAGGCCGGGCGTGAAGTGTGTTTGTATTGCCGAGAATGGCAGCTGGTTCCCGGCCGGCCATGACAGCGCGCCTCAGCCAAATTTTCCGGCATTCGGAGACGTGCTTTTCATCCGCGAAACTTATGTCAGCAACGGCACGCTCTATCTGGAATTTCCTGATATCGACGCGGGCTTTAGCGCCCGTTGCTTCAAGCCAGTCATCGAACAAGTCGATGATCTTGCGCTTTTTACCCATCATCTTAAGCGCGTGGGTGAGCCGGCATGACCCAGCTCGCCCTTTATGAAAGCGCGCGGGAAGCGCTGGCCGCGGCGGTGCGGGTCGACGAGGTTGTCGATATCCGGAACGCCGCCGAGCGGGCGAAAGCCTATGCCCGGATTGCGCGCGACAGGCGGATGCAGGCCGATTGCCAGGAGCTGGGCGCGCGGGCGGAGCGCAAGCTCGGCATTCTCTTGCGGCAAGCCAAGGCCAATGGGGAGATGAGCCAGGGCGGACGCCCGGCCGATCGCTCGAACCTTGACGGGGAAACCGGTGACCAAGAGGAACCGGTTTTCGACAATACGCCATTCACGCTCGCCGATATCGGCATCAGCAAAAAGCTGTCGAGCCGGGCGCAGCACCTCGCCGAACTGGCCGATGATGCCTTCGAACGCGTGATCAGCGACAAGCGCGAGAAGATCCTCGCGGCCGATGCGCCCATGGTCAGCGCGCCGAAAAAGAAGCCGGCCAGGGCTGACAAGCCGGCGCCGACCCAGCCGCTGGAGCCGCGCAAGTGGCATCAGTTCGCGTTCTCGGTGCTGGCGCTGACCATGGCCAGCGATCGGCTGAGCAGCGAAGCGGTGCAGAAGCTCGCCGAGTTCTGCGGCGTCGTCGCGCTCGATGGCGACACGGTCGATTTCACGCCCGAGGCGATCAAGGCCATGGGCGCGCTGGCCGACGTGGCGCTCAAGGCGCTCGAAGGCGAAATGGAATTGCCGGGAACGGCGAACGATTGCCCGCAGCCTCTGGATACCGACCAGCGGCTGAGCGCTGCGGGGACAAAGGATGCCGCTGGGAGGCAGTCGGTCGATACCCTCAGAGCCGAACGTGGACGCCCAGGTGATGGCGTGACAGCCGGAGAGACGGCACCCGATTTCCTCGGACGTGCGCGCCTGCGCGAAGCCTATGAAGGGGAAGTTGCGCTCCTGTTGCTCCAAAAGGGCAAGTTGACCAGGCAGACCGCCGAGGCGGCGATGCGCGCCGGCTATGCTGCCGAAGTGCCTCTGGCGATCATGAGCGACGACCTCGGCCACCCGCATGGCACGCTGGCCGGCTGGGCGCACAAGCTGGGCCTCACCAATGTCGGTCGCATGCACGCCACCCAGAAGCGGTTCGGAGGCGAGGCATGAGACGCGCTCCGCAATATCACTCGCCTTCGATCCATCCGCGCGCCCAGCTCGAGCCTTCGGGCGATCATCGGCTGCTGGTCGAGAACCAGGGCGGGATCGTGCTCGCCGACTATGACATGGCCCAGGTCGATCAACTGATGGAGGCCTGCGAGCAGTTCAAGCGGCTCGTCACCGTCACCGATGGCGGCCGGGACTTTCACAATCGTCGCATCGTGCCGATCGAGGTGGGTCGATGAAAGCACTTCGCGTTCTTGTCGCCTGCGAGTTTTCCGGGATTGTGCGCCGGGCCTTTGCCGCGCGCGGTCATGATGCTTGGTCTTGCGATCTGCTACCGGCAGAAGACCATTCAAATCGCCACATCATAGGGGACGTGCGCACTTTGCTGGGCGACGGGTGGGACCTGCTGATGGTCGCGCACCCGCCCTGCACCCGGTTGTGCAATTCCGGCGTTCGTTGGCTCACTGCGCCGCCGTCAGGAAAGACTCTCGAGCAGATGTGGCAGGACCTCGATGAAGGCGCCGCCCTGTTCTCTGCATGCTGGAATGCGCCAATCGAGCGCATTGCGATCGAGAACCCGGTAATGCACCGGCACGCGAAGGCCCGCATCACCAACTTTCAAGTGCATTCGCAGTCCATCCAGCCGTGGCAGTTTGGCGACGGCGAGGCGAAGCGCACATGTCTGTGGTTGAAGGGTCTGCCAAATCTGGTGCCGACCCATCCTGTCAAACCGGAAGTCATCGTTCATCGCGTGTGGCGTATGCCGCCCGGTCCCGCTCGCCAGAAAGAGCGCAGCCGATTTTTCCCTGGCGTTGCGAACGCAATGGCAGACCAGTGGGGTGGATGGGCCGAGGCCGAACACGCTGGCGGTGCAGCATGACCCAGCTGCTCTCCTATTCCGACTTCCTCGCCGCTAAGGTGGCCATGGCGCCGGTCTCGGGTTTCGTCGTCGAAGACGATGAGATCAATCCGCTGCTCAAGCCGCATCAGCGGGCTATGGTCCAATGGGCCTGCCTTGGTGGGCGACGAGCGCTGTTCGCCGCCTTTGGCCTCGGCAAAACCTTCGTGCAGATTGAGATCCTGCGCATTATTGTCGCGCGCTTCGGTGGCAAGGGGCTGATCGTCGCGCCGCTCGGCGTGCGCCGCGAATTCATGGCCGATGTGAAGACGCTGGCGACGGGCGAGCATCCGAACATTACGGATGCGCAGCGGGCAGAGCTGCGCGCCTGGCAGGAGGGGCGTCCCGAGCGGGTGCCGAGCCTAAAGTTCATCCGCACGATCGACGGCACGGCGGACGGCTTTCTCTATATCGCCAATTACGAGACAGTGCGCGACGGCAAGCTTGACCCGCGCGCCTTCACCGTCACCAGCCTCGACGAGGCGAGCTGCCTGCGCGGCTTTGGCGGCACCAAGACCTTCCGCGAGTTCATGCGTCTCTTTGATGGCGTCGAATACAAGTTCGTCGCGACCGCCACGCCGAGCCCGAACGAATATATCGAGTTGCTGGCCTATTCCGCATTCCTCGAGGTGATGGATGTTGGCCAGGCCAAGACCCGGTTCTTCAAGCGCAATAGCGAGCAGGCCGACAAGCTGACCATTCACCCGCACAAAGAGCGGGAGTTCTGGCTGTGGGTGGCGAGCTGGGGCCTGTTCGTGCAGAAGCCCAGCGATCTCGGGTTTTCCGACGAGGGCTATGATCTGCCGCCGCTCGAAGTGCACTGGCACGAGCTGCCGGCCGACCATGCCTCGGCCGGGGCGGAAAAGAGCGGGCAGGGGCGGCTGCTGCGCAATGCTGCGGCCAGCCTCTCGGACGCGGCGCGGGAGAAGCGCGATAGCCTCGATGCGCGGGTCGGCAAGATGCTCGAGCTTCGGGCGCTCGACCCGAAAGCGCACCGGATCATCTGGCACGACCTCGAGGCGGAGCGGCATGCGATCGAGATGGCTATTCCCGGCATTGCCACGGTCTATGGCAGCCAGGACCTCGATGCGCGCGAAACCTTGCTTGCCGACTTTGCCGATGGGCGCCGCCGCGAGCTGGCGGGCAAGCCCTCGATGCTCGGCTCGGGCAGCAATTTCCAGCGCCATTGCGCCTGGGAAATCTTCCTTGGCATCGGGTTCAAGTTCAACGACCTGATCCAGGCCATTCACCGGTGTTACCGATTCCTGCAGACGCAAACGGTCCGCGTCGACCTCATCTATACCGAGGCCGAACGCCCGATCCGCGACAGCGTGGAAGCCAAGTGGCGCCGCCACGACAAGCAGATGGCGATCATGACAGCAATCATCAAAGAGTATGGTCTGACCTCGGCCGCTATGGCCCAATCGCTGACGCGCGCCATGGGCGTCGAGCGGGTCGAGGTGCGCGGCGAGGGCTATGTTCTCGTCAACAATGACTGCGTGCCCGAATGCGCCGGCATGGCGGAGAACAGCGTCGACCTGATCGTCACCTCAATCCCGTTCTCGACCCAGTATGAGTATTCCCCGAACTATGCCGATTTTGGCCATACCGACGACAATGGTCACTTCTTTGCGCAGATGGACTTTCTCATTCCGCAGCTGTTGCGGGTGCTCAAACCCGGCCGGGTCGCCGCCATCCATGTCAAAGATCGGATCGTGCCGGGCGGCATGACCGGGCTCGGTTTCCAGACGGTCTATCCTTTCTCCGACGACACGATTGCCGCCTTCAAGCGGCATGGCTTTGCCTTCCTCGCCCGCAAGACAATCACGACGGACGTGGTGCGGGAAAATAACCAGACCTATCGCCTGGGCTGGACCGAGCAATGCAAGGATGGCAGCCGGATGGGCAATGGCCTGCCCGAATATCTGCTGATCTTCCGCAAGCCGCCCTCGGACAGTTCTGATGGCTATGCCGATCAGAAGGTCACCAAGGCCAAGAAGGAATGGAAGGACGGCCGCTGGACCTCGGACGATGGCTATAGCCGCGCCCGCTGGCAGCTCGATGCCCATGGCTATATGCCGGTCTCGGGCAATCGCCTGCTGACCGGGGAAGAGATCCGCGCGCTCGACGCCAATGTCATTTTCAAACTGTGGAAGGCCTATCAGCTCAACGCGGTCTATGACTGGCAGCACCATGTGACGATCGCGGAGGAGCTGGAGCAGACTGGCTCGCTGCCCTCGACCTTCATGCTGCTGCCGCCGCACTCCAAGCATGATGATGTGTGGACCGACGTCGCGCGCATGTTGAGCATGAACACGCTGCAGGCGCAGGCCGGGCGCGAGATGCACCTTTGCCCGCTGCAGTTCGACATCATCGATCGGTGCATCACCCAATATTCCGAACCGGGCGAGATCGTGTTCGACCCGTTCGGCGGGCTGATGAGCGTGCCCTATCGAGCGCTCAAGCTTAAACGGCGGGGCCGGGCCGTCGAACTCAACCCGGCCTATTTCGTCGACGGCTGCCAATACGTGAAGGCCATGGCTGATGAAGTCGCCATGCCTGACCTGTTTGGCTTGCTGGAAACCGAAGCGCAGGAACAGGGAGAAGTGGCATGACGGGCGAATGGAAATCTGCCGGCGAGAAGCCGCAGACCGCCGAAGGCACGCGCCTCGCCGTGCGTATGCGCGGTTCGCTCGCCGATGGCAGCGCGATCGAGGAAGTCGATGGCTTCTACCTCAATGCCTTCGGCATGTGGACCGAGGACGGCTGCGAGTGCTTCCACGAGGGCGAAAACCCTGAGGAAGAGCAGCGCCATAATGACCAAGGCTGTCCGCATTTCGGGTTCTGGATGGACGATCCCAACGGTGGCGATGAAGAGCCGATGTTGCCGTTTCGGTGCGTCGAATGGTGCAAGCGATGACCGAGTATGACGCTCGCCTCGATATCGATCCTTCGTCGCAGATCTATGCCGACGTGATCATGCTCGGCATCAAGGAGGCTTCTAAGATCGTCGAAGCCCAGGGGCACGGACTAACGCTCAATGCACTGATCGGCGCCATTTGCGCCGTCGCCGCCTTTCACGTTGCCGGTGTTGAGGATGCGAGGGCACGCAAGTCGCTGATGCGCGAAATTGAAAAGCAGATACCGCGACTTGTAGCGCAGCAGCGGGCCAGCGGCGTCACCGGCCGATCAATAGTTCTCTATGAGGGAAGGCAGACGAATTGAGCCTTCCTCCCGAACTCGAAGCGCTGCGCGATGAGGCGATGCGGACCACGTGCGAGGCCTGGGCCAAGCGCAAGGGCTGGAAGCTGGCGCCCGGCGTCGATCGCGCCGGGCCGTGTCCCGTGTGCGGCGGCACCGATCGCTTCGCCATCCATACCAAGAAAAACACCTTTCTCTGCCGCGGCTGCGGCATGACGGGCGGCGGCGTGATCGACCTCGTCATCAAGACCGAGAATGTTCAATTCGTTGGCGCCTGCGAGATCATCACCGGCCGCAAGGCCAGCGAGCCGCTCGATCCGGAGCGGGCGCGGCAAATTGCGGCGCAGAACACGGCCGATGAGCAGCGCCGGGCCGGCGAGGCCGCGCGGTATCGCGAGCAGGCGCGGAAGGATGGGTTCCGGATCTTCTCCGAAGCCAAGGCGAACCGGGGCAGGGACTATCTCGCTCAATATCTGGCGCTGCGCGGAATCGGCTTTGGGCATATCGCCGCCGTGCTGCCGCCTGGTGTTAGCGTGAAGCTCTGGGAGCATCCGCACTTGCCGCTCGTCGAAAGCATCGGCGGGCAGTGGGTCACCGTGCATACCGGTCCCGCGATGGTCGCGGCCGTGCAACAGCCCGATGGGCATTTTGGGGCGTCGCACGCGACCTGGCTCGACGTCGAGAAACCGAAGGGCAAAGTGGTGCTGGGCAACCATCCCGACACCGGCAAGCCGATCGCGACCAAGAAGGTGCGCGGGGCCAAAAAGGGCGGCGCCATTCGGCTCTACACGCCCGAAAAGCCCAGGCGCATCGTGATGGGCGAGGGGATCGAGACGACCCTGACGGCCCTGGCACACAATTTCGAGCCTGACACGGCCTATTGGGCGGGCGTCGACCTCGGCAACATGGCCGGCCGCGCCGCGCGCGATGCCGACGGGCATATCCAGCACGGCCTGCCCGATCTCGATGACATGGATTGCTTCCTGCCGCCCGACTGGGCCGAGGAGCTGATCTATCTTTGCGACAGCGACGAGGCGGCGACCAGGACGGTCGAAAAGGTCACCCGCGGGCTGATGCGCGCCCAAGCCTGGCGGGAACGCCGGCTGCAGGAAAATCCGGCGCTGTCGGTGCTCGATTGCGCCTTCGTCGAACCTATCGGCGACGGCAAGGACCTCAACGACCTGGTGCGGGTGATTTTGTGACCGATACACCCGACGACGACAATCCCGTCAAGAAAGCCGCGTCGCGAACCAAGAAGGTGACACTCACCGTTGTCGATGGCGGCAACGGCGCGACCGAAAAACCGAAGCGTGGCGCTCGCAAGCCGAAGGCACCGGCCGAGCCAGAACAGCCTGACGAGTTGCCGCCGCATGATCCCGATGATCCGGGTTTCGACCCAGCCGATTTTCCCGGCGAGGACGGCACGGATGGGCTTGATGATCAGATCCTCGGCATGTCGCCAGAGCGCGTCGAGATTATTCGCGGCAACTCTGAACACGACGAAAACGACCGCGACAATGCGCGGCGCTTCATGCGCTGGTATGGGCAGGACGTTGGACATGTGCGCGGCCTCGGCTGGATCACCTTCAAGGCTACGCATTGGCAGCGCGACGAGGGCGACCTCGATGTGCGCCTTCTTGGCCAGGACCTCGTCGACATCATCAAGCTCGAGGCGTTGTTTCTCCTCGCCACGCCGCGTGTTGGCCGATTGATCGCCGCGGCCGAGGCCGTGAGCCGGAAGCCGATCGAGGAATTGACGGCAACCGATCGGGCGCTGCTGGCCAAGGCCGACAAGGCCAGAACCACGCTGGCAAAAAAGCGCCATGCGCGCATCCGCTTTGCCATCGGCACCGGCAATGCCGCCAAGACATCGGCCATGCTGACCCAGGCGGCGAGCCAGAAGATCGTCGAGGCCGAGCTGCTCGATCGCGACAAGATGGTGTTCAACTGCCGGAACAAGACGCTGCGCTTTAGCCGCATCGACGATCCCGAGCAGGACCTGACGCCAGAGGCTGATGGCACGCCCATTCCGCCGCGCAAGATCGGCCATCTCGAGGTGACCGACCACGACCGCGCCGACATGATCACCAAGCTCGCCGAGGTCGACTATGACCCGGACGCGACGTGCCCCAAATTCATGAAGTTCCTCGAGCGCTCGCAGCCCGAAGCGGAGATGCGCCGCTATCTGCAGGTCTTTGATGGCTATGCCATGCTGATGGGCGGCAATGGCGAGCAGAAGGTGATCTATCACTGGGGCTCGGGCGCCAACGGCAAATCGGTCTATATCGAAACGGTGGGCGGCATGGCCGGCACGTTCCGCACCGTGGTCTCGCCCGATTCTATAACAGGGGACGCGCAGCGCGGCGGCCAGCAGGCCAGCCCCGATATCGCCCGCCTCTTCAACACCCGCTATGTCGTCGTCGAAGAACTGCCCAAGGGCACGCCGCTGCGCGAAAACCTGATCAAGGCGGTGACGGGTGGCGGCACGATGACGGCCCGCTTCCTGCAAAAGGAGTTCTTCGAGTTCCGGCCGATCTTCGTGCCGATCCTTTCGGGCAATGATCTTCCCGAAATCAGCGGCGGCGACAACGGGATCTGGCGGCGTGTGTTGATCACGCCCTGGGATGTGACCATTCCAGAGGGCGAGCGCATGCAGTTCGACGACATGCTGGCCATGCTCGCCGAAGAGCGCGCCGGCATTCTCAACTGGCTGATCGAAGGGCTGATGATCTACCTGCGCGACGGGCTCGACGCGCATATCCCCGACAAGGTGAAGAAGTTCACCCAGGCCTATCGCGAGGAAAAAGACCCGGTGCAGCGCTTCTGCACCGCGCTCGTCATCCCCGCGCCCGGCGAGAAGGTGCAGGCTCGGGCCATGCTGATCGCCTATAACGACTGGTGCCTGGCCAATGGTCTAAAGGCCTGGAACGAGACCTCTTTCGGCAAGGCCCTGCGGCGCCTCGGCTACAAGAAAGAGGAAGGCCGCCTCGTCCACTACCTCGATGTGAAGCTCGGCGACGTGCCGCGGTTCGACCAGAAATCGGCCGATCCGGGCTGGTCCCCCGACCGCTAACACCCTCTCCCCCTCTGGCGGCGGGCGCGACACTGCGCACCGTCGCCGCGAAACCCTCTCCCCCTCAGGTCTAGAGATGCGGAAGTCGCAACGGTCGCCCACGCTGGCGCGTGGCCGCACGACCGTTGCGAGAGTTTTGCGAGGGTGAGATGCGACGGTTTCAATTCCAAATCAACAGTTAAATCAGTCGCTTAGGCTGTTTTTGCGACCGTTGCGACCCTTTCCCGCGCGTATACTAAAGGGGAAGGGGTCCGGGGTGCGTTTCGGCGTCTGTCGTTTTTGGTTGTCCTTATATGTCACGGAAAAACCATCGAAACCGTCGCACTTCCTTTCAAGCCCCTCTCACCCTTCACCTATTTCCCTAGCGATAGTTGAATTGAACTATCGAAAAGGGTCGCAGAAAGAGAGTTGGGACCATGGCTGAGGCCATTGACGCAGAAGAGCTGGTGGTCTGGGCCTTTCGGGATCAGAAAATTGAGGCTGTGGCGCGAGGCATGATGCCGGGCATGCCGACATGGTCGGCCGATAGCTCGATTGCCCAGGTGCTGGCGCTCGGGACACGGGTCGATACGTCCTCGGCCGGCTCGCGCTTCGTCGCCATCCACTGCAAGGAGGATGCGGCCGTGGTGTTCGATGCGGTGATGCAGCTGCCCGATGAGGCCAAGATGCTGGTGGTCAAGCATGGGCGGAACGGCACGCGGCCGGAGTGGCATGAGGAAGGGCCGGGCGAGTGGGTGCAGCCGCTCGATAAGCATGGCAAGCCCAAGAAGCTCTGGCGCGACCCGGCAACGCAGCGGGGCTATCTGGGCATGGCGCCGAACGAACTGATGGGCACGCATCCGGCCATCGTCGTGGAGGCGCGGCGGGCCTATTGCGTGTGGTGGCTGGGGCTCTGCGATCTCGTCGAGATGCTCAATGTGCCGTTCGTGCTGACCGACTATGTGGTGCGCAGGCCAGTGTCGGCTACGCCGCCATGGTTTGATCCCGATGCGCAGGGTCGAGGTAGCCCAATGTTCTATCCGACTTGACCCCACTGTCGCGCAGAGACGGCGCGCGCTATATTGGTGGCGCAATATGCGAGATGGAGGACGGTATGACGTTGCTACGTGTCGTTGGACTTGCGTTATGTGCCTTGCTTGCTTTCGTCGGCGCCACTGTTGCGCAAGACAATTCCGCTGACCCACTCACTTCACAACTGGAAACGCTTTGCGCGGACCAGATCGATCTCTGTCGGGACATTCTTGGAAGTCCGCAATCTGCGGCCGCGGCGCCAAACTGGGAGGCCTGCGCAGTCGATCCCTGCGGCAAGGATTGCCATCTCGCCCCCGTGGCTAAGTGCGTTGGGCTCGCCGATCTCACGCCGGAGGTGATGGATTGCTTCAACGCATACCCCAACTGCTTCCTGGCGGAAGGCGATGAGGTCCTGCCATGGCCGTGGGCCTTGGCCGATCCCGACGAAGTGCTCCCGTGGCCGATGGCTCGGGCGCCTCAGGCTTATGTGTTGATGTCGCCTGGCGACTGGGGTTCCAGCGGGCGGACAATGCTTGTTCCACTTGGGCACAGCGGTGTCGCGGCGGCCTTCATGCAAGGCATGGTGCCGCCTGCCTACAACACCCACGCACGGCCGCGCATCCGGCCCTGGGGCGAGGTCATCGCCGAATATCTTGAGCGACAGAAATGACCTCCTTGACGTGTGGGTAAAAATTGACATAGCTTCACCACAACGAAACAGGTCTACAGATAGGCGCTACGGGAAACCGGGGCGCCTTTTGCGTTTGCGGGGTGTGGTGGATGGGGGAGCTCGAAGCCCAGGCTGCAGCCATCCGCGACCGCGTTGCAAAGAACTTCAAGTTCGGCATTGCGCTCGGCCTGACCAATACGGCGCGGTTCGCCTCGGACAAGATGCACCAGCAGCTGCCGCAAATCTTCGATCGCCCGACGCCTTTCACAAAAAGTGGCATTGGGTTCCAGCCGGCGACGAAGTCAGGGCTTGAGGCTCGGGTGTTCGTCCGCGATGTGCAAGCGCAATACCTGGAGATGCAGGAGAAGGGTGGCACACGTCGTCGGATGCCCGGCAAGCCGATCACTCTGGCAGTGGGACAGCGCCTAAACCAGTTCGGCAATATCCCTCGCGGCTCCATTGCGCGGACGCGAGCGCGTGACGATGTATTCTTTGCCAGCGGCAAGGATGCCCGCACCAAGCACCTGCCGCCTGGCATCTATCGGCGCGCCAAGGTCGGCAGCCGGAAGCGTAAGGGTGCGAAGGGCAAGGGGCAGCTGAAGCTGCTGGTGGCTTATGAGGCCTCGGCCAAGTATCAGCCGCGGTTTCGTTTCGTTGAGCGCGTGAGCGGGATTGCTCGAGACAATGTCCGGCGCGAGATCGAGGCCGGGATCGCCAAGGCGATGGCAACGGCGAGGTAGGGGTGACGGGGCCCCTGGGGGCGCGCAAGTCCCACGGGTAATTCGGCACCGCAGGACTGTTGCCTGTGATGCACGGCAAGTGACTGATTTTTCACGTGATTGTTGTTGTTGGGCCAGTGGATGACCGATGAAATCGACATCGACGATCTGCTGGCGCGGCATCCGCTGCCTGCCGGGGTGCCCGACGCGGTGCTGAACCGTGAGGAGTTGGCGGAGGCTCTCGGCACTTCGCTCAACACGGTGACGGCATGGATCACGGCCGGCATGCCAGTGCAGGAACAGGGGCGAAATGGAAAGCCGTACGAGCTTCGCCTGTCACACTGCTTCGCCTGGAACGAAGCCAGGAAGAAGTCCGAAGATTTGCGGAGCCAGCAAGCGCGCGATGCCATCTCTTCCATGCGCCTGGCGCTGGTCGGCGGTCGCAGTGGAGATTCGATCGAGGCGCTCGACCCGAAACAGCGCCGCGAAATTCTGACTGCGCAGCTCGCCCACGAACAGCTCGAAGCGCAGCGCAACAAGCTCTTGCAGCGGTCGGACGTCAAGGAGACGCTGGACACGCTGATGTCTTTGGTGCGGGACGGCCTCGACGTGGCGCCGGATCGCATCGAACGGGATCACCCCGATCTACCGTCCAAGGCGGTCGATGCACTGGTCGAGATCTGCGACGGCATCCTCGACGAGATGGCCTCGCGGATCGCAGCCTATTGGCGCGACCGCCCGGAACGTGGCGCAGAATTTCTGAGGCAGGATCTCTTCGATGCCTAACACCGAGGCCTGGCGTCGGTTTCTGCCCAACCTGCCGCCGCCGGCATTTTGCGACCCGGTCGACCTGGTGCTCGATACTCTGCCGTCCATGCGTCCGCAGCGACGCATCACGGTACCGGAATGGGCGGCAGGTCCTGGTGGGCGTCGAATGTCGAGCAAGACTTTCGACGGCGTATGGAGCAATGACTTCGCGCCCTACATGACCGAGCCGGCCAGTGCCATCACATCGCGCAAGTATGGCGGTGTGGCCTTCTGCGGGCCTGCCCGTACAGCGAAGTCTGAGGCTTTGATCATCAACCCGATCGGGCACGCGATCATGTGCCGACCGCGCGAGACTCTGGTGGTCTGCCAGACACAGGACAGTGCAAAGCAATTCTCAGAGCGCAAGCTCGGGCCGCTTCTCCGATCGAACCCGGTTCTGCGCGAACGACAAATGACGGGAAGAGGGGCCGACAATATCCACGAAAAGCGGTTCGCTGGCGGCATGGACCTGCAAATCCGCTGGCCGGTGATCGGGTATTTCAGCCAGAACGAATATCAGACGGTGTTGCTGACCGATTATGACCGCTTCCCCGACGATATCGATGGAGAGGGCGATGCCTGGTTCCTGGCCCGCAAGCGCACTCAGCATGCAGGGTCGCTGGGGATGGCCGTTGCTGAAAGCTCTCCCGGTAGGCTCGTCGAGCGTGACGACTGGGAGCCATCAACGGTCCATGAAGCTCCGCCCTGTGGCGGCATTCTCGGCATCTTCAATGAAGGGACACGTGGCAAGTTCTACTGGCGGTGCCCGCATTGCGGCGATTGGTTCCAGCCGTTGATGGACACCCTCCAATGGGATACGCGAACTACCCCCAATGAGAGTGCTCGTACTGTTTTCATGGCGTGTCCCTCGGGCTGCGTGATCGCACCGGATCACAAGCCGGCGCTGAACCGCAGCGGCAAGTGGCTACACGAGACCAATGACGGGCAAGATGTATGCGAGTTCGGCGACACGGCCATTCGGGACGCCGACACTGCTTCCTGGTGGTGCGAGGGACCCGTGGCGGCCATGCAGAGCTGGCAGCAGCTCGTGGCCCGTCTGCTCGAGGCCCGGGTCGAATTCGAAACGAGGGGTGACGAAACCAAGCTCAAGGCTACGGTCAATCTCGACCAGGGCCGTCCGCATGTGCCGATGATCCGTGTGGTCGGCGAGGGCCTCGTCGCTGAAGCGCTCAAGCAGCATTCCGAGCGGTTCCCGATGGGGGTAGCTCCGGCCGAGACGCGTTTTGTCACCGTCCAAGTCGACGTCAATGGCGCGTATTTCTCGGTTTCAGTAGAGGCCTGGGGTCCGGAACTCGAACACTGGATGATCGACCGGTTCGATATCACAGTGGCGCCGACCGGCGAGGGGAAGCGGGCCATCGATCCTGCACGCTACTCTGAGGACTGGGATGCCTTGCTGCCGCTTTTCGGCAAGGCCATCCCCATTGCCGACAGTGGCGGTCTTGCGCTGATACCGCGCGCCATCATTGTCGACTCTGCAGGCGCGGCCGGGGTCACAGGCAACGCGTACAAGTTTTATCGCACCGTCCGGAAATTGGGGTTGGGCAAGCGATTCTTCCTATCGAAAGGGCGGGGCGGCCTCGATCGTCAGCGCGCTGTTTACGCTGCGCCCGAGAAGGTGCTGGGCACGCGGCAGAAGCGTCGGACAGACCTTCGCATTGTCCAACTTGGCACCGACCTGCTGAAAGATGAAGTCGGCCTGGCGCTGACCCGCCGCCACCCCGGGCCCAATGCGTTTCACCTGCCAGAAGGACTGAGCGACGCACACTTCGCTGAACTGTGCGCAGAGGTTCGAACGGAAAAAGGCTGGGAGAAGCGCAAGGGCGGTCTCCGCAACGAGACGCTCGACCTCGCCGTGCAGGCCCGGGGCCTTGCCATCGTGCTGAAAGCCGAAAAGATCAACTGGGCCCGACCGCCTGCCTGGGCGGCTGTCGGGCTCGCTAACCCCTACGTCGTGCGCCCTGACGTGACACAACCTGCTGTTGCCGCTCCAGTAACCGATTCGTCTCCTTCGCCGGACTTGGCACCAGTCGTCGAAGTCAAAGCCGAACACAAACCGCGTCGCGCAAAGCCTCGTGTGGCGCGCTCCTCCTTCCTTTCTCGCTGAGACCTCCATGGCCTTCACCCAGACTGACATCGACGCCCTCAAGAAGGCGATCGGGACCGGTGCCCTGCGCGTGCAGTTCGCCGATCGCGAGGTCACCTATCGGAGCCTCAAGGAAATGCGCGAAGTTTTGGCCATGATGCGCGACGAGGTCGATGCAGTTGCTGGCACCAAGGCCAAGCCGGTTCGCCAAGTCCGCTTCTTGACGTCGAAAGGGTTGCGTTGATGTCGTCACCCGTTCGTTTTCGCGTCAAAGGGACCGGGCTCTATGTGAAGCCGGTAGCGACGGCGCACTATGGCGCTGCCGGACGTGGTTCCCGCCTGGTCAAATGGGTGGCGCCCACGTCGGGGCCGAATGCTGCGCTTTCCGATTCGGTTGATACGCTGCGCGCTCGCTCACGGGATGCCGTTCGGCAAATGGGATATGCCGAGGCGGGTGTTGAAGCCCTCGTTTCAAACATCGTCGGGACGGGTATCAAGCCTCAATTTGCGACGGCAGATGCGGAATTCAACAAGTCGCTGGCCGCGGCTTTTCTGGAATGGACTGACGAGGCCGACGCCGAGGGCAGGCTCGATTTTTATGGCCTTCAGGCCCTGGCTGTCCGCTCGACCATCGAGGGCGGAGACGTATTTTCTCGCATGCGCACGCGGTTGCTTTCGGATGGATTGTCGGTTCCGCTCCAGATCCAGGTCCTCGAGGCCGAATATGTACCTTCCGACAAGAATGCTGGCGGTACCGGCAATAACATTGTCCGTTGTGGCGTCGAGTTCGACACCATCGGCCGGCGCTTTGCCTATCATATGCATCGGTCTCATCCGAACGACGCGCCCTTCATGGCGACCATCGGTCTCAATCAGACCGTAGCGGTCCCTGCCACGGAGGTTGCCCATTTGGCTGCTCTTCGCCGTCCGGGGCAAGTGCGCGGTGAGCCCTGGCTGACCCGCGCCTTGGTCAAGCTCAACGACCTCGACAAATACGACGATGCGCAGCTCATCAGGCAGCAGATTGCGGCGCTCTTTACCGGGTTCGTGACGGACGAGACGACCGATGGCGAGGATGCTGGCGATACGTTCAATGCCGAGGATATCGATGGTGGCGTCGCCCTCGCATCGCTGGAGCCGGGCACGATGCAGGTGCTTCCACCGGGCAAGACGGTCGAATGGTCCGCTCCGCCCAGCCCGGGTGACAGCTATGAAGTCTTCATGCGCGAACAGAAGCGCGGCGTCGCCGTGTCGCTCGGCATTCTCTATGAGCAGCTGACGGGCGACTACAAGAACGTCAATGACCGTACCTTTCGTGCAGCAGTCAACGAATTCCGGCGCCGCTGCGCCATGTGGCAGCACCATCTGGTCGTCTATCAATGGTGCCGCCCGATCCTTCGCCGATGGGTGGAACTGGCAGTGCTTTCCGGTCGCGTCCAGTTACCGGCCGGCATCACGGTCGGGCAGGTTGCTCGGGCTCGCTGGGTGCCGCAGGGTTGGGCCTATATCCATCCAGTTCAGGACGTGCAGTCCAAGGAACTGGAAGTGCGCGCCGGCTTCCGTTCGCGCAGCGAGGTCGTTTCCGCGGCAGGCGACGATGTCCAGCAGATCGACGCGGAAATTGCCGCCGACAACGGCCGCGCCGATGGTCTTGGACTGATCCTCGACAGCGATCCGCGCAAGACCACGCGCTCCGGCAACAATGCCGGTCACGACGACGAGCCCCCGGCTCAACCCTAACTGAGGTTTCTCACATGGCTGCGATTTTGGAAGACGGGAAGCTGCGGCTTTCCGGCTATGTCGGCGACTATTACTACGATGACGGCTTCACCTCGGGTGACGTCATTTTGGCACTCGCCCAGATCGAGGACGATGCCGAGCTGGATGTTTACATCAATTCGCCTGGTGGGATTGCGACGGAAGGCGCCGCGATCCATGCGCTGCTGGCGGCTCGATCGGGTGTCACCAACATCGTCGTAGAGGGGATTGCTGCTTCGGCGGCGTCACTGATCACCATGGTCGGTGCAACCGTCACCATGTCGGCGGGTGCCGTGATGATGATCCACGATCCTGCGGGCATGACCTGGGGGACGTCCGAGGATCACGCCAAGACCATCGAGGGTCTCGAAGCACTGGCGACCGCCTATGCCCGTGTCTATGCCGGCAAATCGGGCAAGACGCCCGAAGAGTGCCGCGACATCATGAAAGCGGAGCGCTGGTTCACGCCCGAACAGGCCGTTGCAGAAGGCTTCGCCAATGCGACGACCGAGAAGAAGGCGAGCGCCGTCGCGGCGTTTGACTACCGTCTATTCGCTCACGCTCCGCAGGCGTTGAAGACGCTCGCGAGCAAACACAATTGGTCGATCTCTCCGACCGATCCCGCGGCCTCGCCGCCTCCCACTGTCCCAAAAAAGGAGCCAACCATGGCGACGGACAACATTCCGGCGGCGATTACTGCCGCCGATCTCGATAAGGCCAAGGCTACCGCCTCGGCCGATGGCGCAAAGGCCGCAGCGGCAAGCGCCGCCAGCATCGTCGACATCTGCGTGGCGGCCGGTGTGCCCGCCATGGCCTCGGCGCTGATCACCGAAGGCGTGACGCTCGACGAGGCAAAGGCGCGCGTCAATAACACCAAGGAAATCCGCGCCGCGGTCGACCTGGCACGCAAGTCTCACCCCAAGCTCGAAGCCAACCTCGCCGATACGTTCATCACGGCGGGTCTCACCATGGACCAGGTGCGGGCCAAGCTCTTCGAGCAAATGACCGCGGTCCAGTCCCCCGAAATCACCAGTCCCCACCAGTCGGCCGGCAGCGAAGCCAACGATGCCAAGGCCGAGGCGGACAAGATTGTCGCTGCCTTTACCGGGCAGAACGCCAAGAAGAGGAGTGCCTAAGCCATGGTCGCATCGTTCTCCAGCCAGGGCGCATTCACGCCCGACGGCATCATCGCCGGCGAAGATGACCTCCAGACCCGTAAGATCACACTGATCTCGGGTCAGAACCTCAAGCGTGGTGCCGTGCTCGGCAAGATCACCACGGGCGGCAAGTATACTTTGAGCCTTTCCGCTTCGTCGGACGGTTCGCAGACCGCAGCCGTGATCCTCGCCGAAGACACCGATGCTTCCGCCGGCGACAAGTCGACGGTCGCCTATTTCGGCGGCGTCTTCGACGAAAACGCCCTCACCTTTGGTACCGCCCATACCGCAGCCTCAGTCCGCGAGAGCCTGCGTGATGTCGGCATCAAGCTCCAGTCCAGCATCACGAGGTAACCAGCCATGGTCGATATCTACAGCCCCGCGGTGCTCAACCGCGTTGTTCAGGACCTCAAAGCCAATATTTCTGGCCCGTTCCTGCTCGACACCTTCTTCCCCGAGATCTCGGTTTCGGACCAGGAAGAGATCTACTTCGACGTTCTGACGGGCAAGCCGCGCCTGGCGCCGTTTGTTTCGCCGCTCGTCGAGGGCCAGATCGTGCAGTCGCTTGGCTACACGACCAACAGCTTCCGCCCGGCCTATATCAAGGACAAGCGCGTCTTTGAAGATGGCAAGCCGGTACGCCGTGCCGCGGGCATGCCGATCGGTGCAGCGCTTGACCCGATGGACGTCCGCCGCATCAACCTTGCGACGGAATCTGCTGACCAGATCGCAATGGTCAACCGCCGCCTCGAATGGATGGCAGCCAAGATCATGCTGACCGGGCAGGTCACTGTGACTGGTGAAAAGTACCCGACTTCCGTAGTGAACTTCGGTCGCGACGCAGCGCTGACAGTGGTCAATACCGGCACCGCCCTGTGGAGCGATGCCGGGTCGGACCCCCTCAACGACCTTGAAACCTGGGCTGGACTGATCCGCACCAAGTCGGGTGCCAGTGCGGTCGACGTGGTGATGGCGCAGAATGTCTGGTCGGCATTCCGGGCCCACGCCAAGGTCAAGGAAATGGTCGACAAGTCCAAGGGCTATAGCCAGCGTACCGACATTGATCTGGGCCCCAACTCCATGCGCGGCAACGCGCAGTACATGGGTACGTTTGGGTCCTTCAACATCTGGGTCTATGCCGACAGCTTTGTCGACGAGACCGGCGCTGTCGGGAACTACATCCCCGACAACTATCTTGCGATGGGTGCCGTGGGGCAGGTCGAAGGCGTCCGTCACTTCGGTGCGATCAAGGACGAGACGGCAGGCTTCCAGGCACTGGATTATTACCAGAAGTCCTGGGTCACGCCCGACCCGGCCGCCCGCTTCCTCATGCTCCAGTCGGCGCCGCTCGTGGTGCCGTACCGGCCAAACGCAACCCTTGGCGCGAAGGTGCTCTGAGCCATGAAACTGATCGCAATCAACACCATCAATCGCGGCGGCAAGCTGGGTTTTGTCGCTCCTGGCGGCGAGTTCGAAGCCAGTGACGACGAAGGCAAGGCGCTCATTGCTGCGGGCGCTGCGGTTCGCAAGACCAAGCAGGTTGCCGATGATGACGACGGTGGCGAGAAATTGCCGCTCGCCGACGTCATCGCGCTGGCCGATCAGCCGGGCGTGAAGTTGCCCGCCTTCAAGAAGGCGGCTGCCCATCACTTGGCGGAAGTCCCCGAAACCAAGGATGACGTCCTGGCGGCACTCAAGGCCCTGCCGCCCGAAACGCCGTCGCAGTAGCCATCATGGACTTTTCCCTCCTCAACGATGTCGTCCTCGACGTGTTCGGGGAGCCCGATGGCGTGCTGGGCGTCATGATAAATGGCGTGCCAGTGCGCGCCATCTACGACTCTCGACACTTTTCCAACGAAGACGGTGAGGCCGGCTCGTCCGACCTCATCACCTCAATCAGCGTGCGCACTGTCGACTTGCCTGCGATCAGTGACGACACAGTCATCGTGGCGCGCGGCATAGAGTATCGCTGCTGGGAACCAAGGCCAGACGGGCAGGGTCTCACGGCCCTTCAACTGGAGCGCCGGGCATGACCCATAAGCGTGAGAAGATCCGCGATGCCATAGTGGCGATCCTCTCCGGCATTCCCGATTGGTCTGGCCGCGTGAAGCCCAATCGCACCCGCCCCACCGAGGTGGCGGAGCTGCCTATGCGGCTCGTCTACACGCTCAGTGAAGACGCGACACAAGCGTCTCTCGGGCGATCGGTCTTGCGTCGCCTTACGGTTGCGATCGAACTGCGGGTTGGCATGTCGGACAGCCTCGACCAGGCTCTCGATACCGATGCCCAGAAGGTCGAAGCCGCGCTTGCGACCGCGCCGAAACTCGGTGGCCTTGCCATGGGCCTTGCCTTGCGCAGCACCTTCATCGGCCTTGATGGCGAGGGGGACAGCCGGCAGGCGCTCGCGACCCTGACTTATGATGTCCAATATCAAACCGACGCCTCCGGCGTCTGAAGGAGCGTGGAATGACGCAGTTGATCTATTCGACTGAGAAGGTCGCCAATGCCGAGGGGCGCACGGTAAAAAACCCTCGTCACTTTCTGGGGCCAGTTGCGGGTGTAACGAAGGTCTACATCGCTGGTAATTGGCCCAAGGTTCGTGCCGCCTATGAGCAGGCCGGCGTGCCCGTCGCGCCCATCGAAGACATGCGGGCCTTGCCGGGCAAGGCCAAGCCGTCCGAACCCAAACCGGACAAGCCCCCCATCGGGGTCGAAGTTAATCCCACCTGATTTTTCCGCCCGCCTTGAGCGGGTTTTTTCTTGCCAGCTAGGAGAACCCCCATGGCAATCACAACTGCAGCCGGTTCCAAGATATTCATCGGTCCGGTCCGCACCGATGCAACTGATACGCTTGCCGAATACGCAGCACTTACGCCCTGGGTCGAGGTCGGTGAAGTCGAAACCCTCGGCGAGTTTGGCGACGAGAGCTCGTCGGTAACCTTCCTTGCGGTGAACGATGCACGCACGCGCAAGCTTAAAGGTGCGCGGGATGCCGGCACTCTGGCCCTGACCGTTGGCCGTGACCCGCTGGACGCCGGCCAGATTGCCCTTTCGGCGGCCGAGAAGAGCAAGTTCGAATACGCGTTCAAGATCATCGCGGCCGATGCGCCCGACGAAGATTACACGGACACCGCCTATTATTTCGGCGCGCTCGTCATGTCGGCGCGCGAGAACTATGGCGGGGCCGACAATGTCGTGCGCGTCACCTACAACATCGGCATCAATACCGAGATCTTCACCGAACTCGCCGACGAAACTCCCTGATTTTCTATCCGGACCGACGACCGGAGCTGAACGTCACGCGTGACCGCGGGCGGGCATGTCGGTGCTCGCCCGCACCAACCCTTTCCGACAGAAGGAACTGATCATGGATCTCCTCACTCTCAATACCCGCGACGTCGCCAATCAGGGCGCCGTAATGGAAGTTGAAAACCCCGGCACTGGCGAAAAGCTGCGCAATGAAAAAGGCGAGCTTGTCACGATCACCTTGCTCGGCCGCGATTCCGATAAGCTGAAGAAGCGGCAGAACGAGCTGACCAACAATGTGCTGAAAAAGGGCTTTCGCGCAAAGCCGGCAACGGCCGAGAAAACCGATGACGATCGCCTGACGACACTGGTGCTGGCAACGGTCGAGTGGGCCAATGTCGAGGCCGGCGGGAAGGTACTCGATTGCTCGTCGGAGAACGTGCGCAGCATCTATAAGCAGTTGCCTTGGCTGGCCGAACAGGCTGACGCCTTCATTGACGATCGCGCAAATTTTCTGAAGGCGCCGTCGACGACATAATCGACGAGCTGCTCGACTATGCCAGTGTTGCAGCAGGACTGAAGCCGGGCGAAATTGTCGACCCGCCTCTGTCGCGTGATTGCGCGCATATCTGGGGCTGGCTTTCTGACCTGCTGCTGACCCGGCAAATCGGGATGGGCGACAATCCCATCACATACACCGAAATCGACGCCTATTGCCGTGTCACCCGGGCCCTGATGGAGCCATGGGAGGCCCGAGCGATCATTGACGTCTATTGGACCTACCGAAGCGCCATCCCGGCCAAGGGCATGAACGGGCTGCGCAATGAGACCGACGTCCGTGACGGCGCCGGCGTCAAGGCATTGATGTCGGGCCTCGCCAGCCAGGTAGACAAGGGCCGCAAGGCCAAAGGGTGATTGCATGGACCTGCTAAACGTTGTGATCCGCGCCGATACAACCGGCGCGGACAGAGCCGACACGTCGCTGCAGAAGATGTCGGCTTCGGCCCGCATGGCAGATGCGGCCATGGCCGCCCTCGGGCGCGGCTCAGGTTCTGCCAGTGCGCGCATGGCCGAGGCGGCACAGCGAAGTGCCCGAGCCATCGACGAGCAGGCACAGGCCCTGAGACGGCTGGCAGCGGCGAACGACAACGCCGCCGGCAGCACAGCCAATATTGCCGCGCAGTTCCAGGATATCGGCGTCACAGCCGCCATGGGTATGAACCCTATTATGATTGCGCTGCAGCAGGGCACGCAGTTGAGTGCTGTGCTGAACACGATGCAGAACCCGCTCAAGGGGCTGGCAGTCGCGTTCATGTCGATCATCAACCCGGTCTCACTCCTGACTATCGGGTTTGTCGCGCTCGGCGCCGCGGCAATCCAGTGGTTCACCTCGTCGCAAGAAAGCGCGCAGGGTGCCGAGCGCGCGCTCGAGCGTCATGGCGAATGGCTCAACAAGATCCTTGCTGGCTACGATGGCATGCGCGAAGCGGCGCGGCTGGCTGGGGAGGAAGCTGCGCGGCTTCCGGACGCCATTGTTCGTCTGGAACTGCAGGCTGGTCTCAAGGAACAGGCCGAGCAGGCAGAGATCCTCGGCTTCAATATCCTGCAAACGCGCGAAAGCATCGCGGCTACGGCGCGTTTCCTTCGAGAGATCGAAGCCTCAGGGCAGATGGCGGGGGAGGGGGCAGGCAATTTCGGGAAATATGCCGAACAGGTGGAGTTTCTTGAGAAACTGAGCTTGTCGGCGAAGAGCACCCAGCAGGAGCTTGAAAGTGCCGCCATTGCCGCCAAGGAACTCTGGGACTCGAGCGACGAACCGACGATCCAGCAGATGGCCGATGACGTCTATAAATTGGCCCAGCAGCTTATGTTCCTGCGCGCCCAGTCCGAGGAAACACGCGCAGCGCTCGATTATGGCTTTCAAGACCTATCTGGCATGCAGGCATGGTCGCAGATCACTGCCGAGTTGACCGACTGGAACCATCAGCTTGCCCGGGCAGCTGATGCTTCCGCCTGGGCCATCCGTAATTCAGGCGATGCTGCCGTTGTTGCCGCCAGCCAGTACGGCACGGCGACGGGTGCGGCGAATGCCTATGCCAATGCGCTTTTCGCTCTTGGCAGCCTCATTCCCCAGGTCGCTGCGCAGCAGGCGGCAATGGCCGACATGGGGCGGGCCGAGCAAGCCTTTACCAATGCCGAGACTGCCGCTGGTGACCTGCTGCGCCTGGGCGCAATCAACCGCGCGGAATACAATGAGCGCATCGCGGAAACCGCCACTCGGTATGACCAGGCCAAAGACGCGATTTCAGGGGTCTCGGCCCTGGAAGAGCAGCTTGCTTCTCAGACAGCGCAGAACAGCATCGCTGCCCTGACTGGTCGAGAGCAGGCGCTCGCACAGGTCAACCAGCAGTATGCCGAACAGGCAAAGCAGATCGAAGGCCTGTCACTGGCCGCGCCTGCCGAACGGGCTGCTCTTCTTGCGCAGAACAATGAACAGCTCGCCGTGGCGCTCGCCAATACCAATGCCCAGTTCGACCAAACCGCGGCGGCGTCGGGCGGCGCGGCAAAGGCACTGAAGGCGGCCGAAAAAGACTTCAACAGTTTCATCTCGACGGCCGACAAGCTGGCCGAAGCCCTGTTCCCCGGCGAATATGCGCGACGAGAAGCAGAGGAGCTGCAGGCTCTTCTCGAGCAGCATGGGCAGGCGCTCGACGATTTCCAGCGCCAGGCGGTGCAGGCGGAAATCGGCGATCTGTTCGCGGCATCTGAAATTGGCGTGCGGCGCCTCGAGGCGACGACGAAGGATGCGGCCCGGAACATGGCCGATGCACTGCAGGAGACGCTCGGCTCGGTGCTGAGTGACCTGTTTTCATCACCGATCGAGGATTTCGACGACCTGATGAACCGGGTGATGTCGGGCCTCGGGCAGATGGGGCAGGCGAACCTGTCGGCCTCGATGGACATGCTCTTCGGCAATACCGACGGCCTGGCCAAGGCAGTCGAGCGCGGCGCGGCGCGCGGCACCGAGGCCGGTGCGTCGGGCGGGATCTTCGACGGCCTGTCGAACATTCTCGGTGGCGGCGCCAATGGCAATGCCCTGGCGAACGGGCTTGGCGCCGGCCTCGGCGGGCTTGGGATCGGGTACCAGACCCAGTCGCCCATCATGGGCGCCGTGGGTGGGGCGCTTTCGGGCATGTCGGCAGGGCCGATCGGCATGGTGCTGGGCGGCATCGGTGGTTTCATCGGTGGCCTGTTCGGCATGAACCAGGCGCTGGAAGAGGCCAAAGACAAGCTCAATACGGCGCGCGGCGCGATAGACAGCCTGCTCGATGTCGGCGAAGGTCGCGGCGTCGGCCAGATGGCGCAGGCGTTTCGCGACTTCTGGGACAAGAGCCACGAATATCAGGCGCTGGCAGCCAAGGCGCAGGATGGTGCGCTGCAAAAGCGCCTGCAGGATGCGGTCAACACCTTCTTCCTGCAGCTCGACAAGGATTTCCGGCTTGGCTTCGAGGGCACGCTCGATGCGCTATCGAGCGGGCAGGGGATGGGCGGCGCCTTCGTCTCGGCGCAGCAGCAGATCGTTGGTCTGCGCGAGGAGTTGAAAGCGTTCGTTGCCGATACCGAGTTCATGGGCAACAAGCTCGGCGAACTCGCCGGAATCGATAATGGCGCGCAGGTGGCCGAGGACCTCGCCCGGGCGCGTCGGTCGGCGCAGGATTTTGCCCTTTCGGTGTTGTCGGGTGCCGAAGAGCTGACCGAGATGGAAAAGAAGGTTGCGGAGGCCGAGGGTCGCGCGTCGGGTCTGCAGGTGACGCTTGAGCAGCTCGGGATGTCTGCCGGCGATGCGGCCAATGCGATTTCCGGCGCGCTCAACACGGCCTTGGCCAAGCTGAGGGATGAGTATCTTGGCGACCTGAACACCTCGATCAATGAACTGTCCGGGTTCGGCTTTCTCAATGAGATCATCGACGCCCAATCGAAATATCAGGAGCGACTGAGGGACGGTGCGGCGCTCGGGATCGATGGCTCGCTGGCCCTGCAGGAACTGAACCTGTCGCTGGCCGGCGTGGTCAAATCGGCAGGGTTGAGCCAGGCCCAGATCGATATGCTGGCGACTGCCTTCCCGTTGATGTCGAGCTTGATCGAAACGCTGGCTGGGCAAGGCGCGATGCAGAGCGTTGCCGATGCCGAGGCGGCCTTGCGGTCGAGCTATGAGGCGCAGCGCAGCGAGATCGACCAGACGATTTCACGGCTGGAGCGGTTCGGGCAATCGATCCGGAAAGTCCGTGAGGACATGCGGTTTGATGCCAGTTCGCCGCTCGGGCAGCAGCAACAGGCGGAGGATGCTATGCGCCTGTTCCGCGAGACGGCGGCTCTTGCTGCCGGCGGGGATCAGGGCGCCCAGGATCGCCTGGTGGACATTTCACAGACGGCGCGCGACGAGGCGCGGGAATACCACGCCTCGAGCGCGGCCTATGCCGCCATCTGGACGGAGATCGACCAGACCCTGGCGGGCATCGAGGGGCAGGCCGGGCGGCAGTTGAGCGAAGCCCAGCGGCAGCGAGAGGCGCTTGACCGGCAGATCGGGGCGCTGATCAGCATCGATCAATCCGTGCTTTCGGTGGGGGCAGCGATCGCCGGGCTGACGGCTGCCATGGGCGCGCGTGACGCGGCGCTGCAGGCGCAGATCATGGCCACGCAAAGCCAGGGCAGCAACCAGGTGCAGGACTTCTACAAGTCCATTCTGGGCCGCACCGGCAGCGCTTCGGAAATCGGTTGGTGGACCTCGTCGGGCAAGTCGATGGCGCAGATCGAAGCGGACCTGATCTGGGCCAAGCAGCACGGCGCCATGGCCATGGGCGGGATCGTCGGCGCCTATGCCGGCGGCGGCATGGTGGGCAATGGGCTCTGGAATGTCGACAGCGTGCTGGCGCGTTATGCCGGCGGCGGCAATATTGCCCTGGCCGGTGGCGAGCATGTGACGCGGGCCACGTCGGTCAATCCCGCGACGCGGCCGGTGCTCGACCATATCAACCGCTTGGGCTCGGTGCCCGGCAATGACAATAGCGAGGTCGTTGCCGAGCTGCGCAGTCTGCGGCAGGACAGTCAGCAGTTGATTGCGGCAGTCAGCAAGCTCGCGCAACTCGTCGGCCTGTCGGATGAAGAGACCCGAAAGTTGCTGCGCGAAGGCAATGCCGATGTCGCGGATCTGGCGGGCGAATTGAAGCGCGCCAATAGCGGTCGATAGGGGGAAGAGTGATGTCGACGTTAACGTTGCTGTCGCATTCTCGAACCGCTAAATCAGAGTTCGGAGAAGGATGCACTCATGGGCCTGCCAGCTTTCAAAGAGGATTTCGAGCGGTTGGTTGCAGACGTGGCAGCCCCAACCGACTACCAGTCCGCGGCTGGCCCCATGGTTGAGCCGGCCTCTGTTGAAGGTTCAGCGCGCCGCGCCCTCCAAGGCACCGAGGACTTCAATATTTCGATGAATAAGTGGCGGGATCGAGTAGAGACGTCTCTGTCGAATGTCCGTGCGCTAATCACTGCCTTTTCCAACGACGCGGATTTTGCGGCAATCGCTGACTATCTGGTGAGCACTGGTCTGCCAGTCCTCGTAAACTCGATAGATGAAGCGATTTCAATGCTTTCTGATGGCCAGCAGGAGGCCGACGATCGTGAACTTCGGCTGCGGCGGGTAGCGGCCCGAAACCCCTCTGCGAAAAAGTTGGTCACCGAACTGATCCGGCGTCAGAAGCTCGTTTTCGCAAAACATCTCAAGACCGCCGGTGAATTGCGCGAGCACACTCTGGAATTAATCTGGGACAATGACCGGGATACACGGACGGTCACAGGTGTGCTTTCCAACGACGAGGATATCGACTCCTACTTCAACGATCTGAACTGACATGGTGAAGTTCAATCGTACGAAGGCCTTCGACAGGGCCGTTGCCAAGCAAGATGGCACGGTTCGAGAGTTGATCCGGATCGCATTGAAGCAGCTTCTGCTGGACCCTCCTGCGGCTCACCTGCACTTCAAGAAGCTTAAAGGCGGTTCGATTTATTGGAGTGCTCGCGTCGATGGAAACTATCGAATTGTGATGACGCAGAGTGCGACACATACGTTCGACCTGATCGATGTGTGCCGACACGCCGTCTATGATCGGAAATATGGCTAGGTAAGAGAACCAGCCTACACCTCTAATTTTCAAGTTCTGAAACAACCGGCCGTTTCCCTGGCGGCCGGGCGACTTCGTTCATTTCTGGAAGGAAAACCCCATGATCATCTATTCGACGGCGGTGAAAACCGCCCGCATGAATGCGACCCGTAACTACTTCGCGAATGGCTCGCTGGAACTGCTTTCGGCCGGCGATGTGGTGTTGGCCATCTTTGGCCTCGAAGCCGATGGTGGCGACATTGCTGGCGCAGTGTGGACGCCGGTCTATGACAGCGCCACGGTTGCGGGCCTCGAAGCGGCCGGGCCAGGCACTGTGGCCGCCAAGGCAAGGTTCAAGACATCGGGCGGCACGGTGGGGCTTTCGGGCCTGACGGTCGGCGGCTCCGGTTCGGAAGCGGACATCGAACTGGTCAATACCTCGATCTCGGAGGGCCAGGACGTAACGCTCACCACTTCCACCATCACGCATGCGCCGGACCCGAGCTAAGGCTCGGGCGTCGGGGAGGCATTAGACCATGACCATTGCCATCACGCCCAAATTCGAGATCGAGATCGCCGACGATCCGGCGGCGACCGCTTCAGGGCAGTTGACGCCGAGCCGGTTTGCTGAGGGCTCCAATTTCACCATGGCCACGGCTCGCATTGTCGGGCGGGTCACGGCCGATGCCGGCGCGGCGGAAGAGCTAACGGCCACGCAAGTCCGTACGTTCATCAATGTCGCCGATGGGGCGAATAATTACGCGCACCCGACTGGCGACGGCAACCTGCATGTTCCGGCGACCAGCACAACCAACGATGGCAAGTTCCTGAAGGCCGGCTCTACGGCAGGCTCAATCGCGTGGGCAAATGCAGTCAAAGCCGACTTTGGGTTGGGCAACGTCGATAACACCTCAGACGCCGCCAAACCCATCTCGACACTCGCGCAGAGCGCGCTCGACGCCAAGGCGCCTCTTGCTTCACCGGATTTCACCGGCAATCCGACTGCGCCAACACAGACGGCGGGGAACAATACAACCCGCCTAGCGACGACTGCCTTTGTGACGGCGGCCGTCGCTGCGTTGATCGATGGGGCGCCCGGCGCAATCGATACGCTCAACGAGCTGGCAGCGGCGCTGGGCGACGATCCCAATTTCGCGGCCACGGTGAACGCTGCGATCGCGGCTCGCCTTATCGCCGCGAACAATCTGTCGGACCTGGCCAATGCAGCAACGGCGCTCACCAATCTGGGTCTAACCGCAAACGGCGCGGCACTGGTCAAAGCCGCCAATTACGCGGCAATGAAGACCCTGCTGGCGATCACGGTGGCCGACATCACCAACGCCTCGGTCAACGGGCGATCGCTGATCTCCGCTGCGGACTACGCGGCGATGCGGACGCTGCTGGGCCTCGTCATCGGCACCAACGTGCAGGCCTTTGATGCGAATACGGCCAAAACCAATGCAGCCCAGACCTGGAGCGCAGCGCAGCAGTTCGGACAGGTCGCCGGCACGGTGACGGCCGTCGCAGCCCTGGCTCTGGATTGTGCCCTCGGCAACGAGTTTACCAAGACCATTGCGGGAAACTCGACCTTCACCGTCTCCAACGTGCCGTCGAGCAAGGCCTATCACCTGCGGCTGGTGCTCACCTATACGTCAGGGACGATCACCTGGTTCTCGGGCGTCAACTGGGTGGGTGGCGCGGCGCCCACGTTTACGGGCGGCAAGGTCTACGAGATCATCTTTACCACGCAGAACGGTGGCACGACCTGGCGCGCTGCGGCCGGGGAGTATGCGGCGTGAGCCTGATGTTGCAGGCAAAGAAAAAGCTGCTGATGGCGCAGGAGACAGGACTCGACGTCAGCGAAGTGTTTAATGCCTCGATTTGGACGGGGATTAGTGCGGGTCGAACCATTACGACCGGAATAGACGCCGCAGCTAATAAATCGCTTGTCTGGGTCAAATCTCGATCCGGTGTTTATAAGCAATTTCTAGTAGACACTGTTCGAGGTGCCGGCGTCGTTCTTAGTTCGAATAACACACTCGGAAATCAATTTGATGACGGTGTTGTTGCGTTCGGCTCTTCTGGTTACAATCTTGATACTACTTTCGCGGCAAATGGTACTGGTGAAACATTTGTTGGTTGGCAGTGGCGAGAAGCACCCAATTATTTCGACATAGTGACCTTTAGCCATACGAATGGGGTGGCAAGCACTATTGACCTTTCCGATCTCGGAGTGGTTGGCTTTGCCACCATCAAGAGGACTGACAGCACGTCCGATTGGTATGCTTGGCACCGCGCGCTGACTGGCGGCAACAATCTGAAGCTGAACGCTGCAGATGCTCAGTCGACATCTGACGCCTATGTGGCAGTGAGTGGAACGACGCTGACCTTTTCGGCATCCGCTTCAACTGGCTCATACGTTCTCAATGCTTGGGCACACGATGCAGCACCAGGCGGCAATATCCAGTGCGGAATCTTTACCACCAACGGCTCGAATGCCGGCTCCTACGCTCACGGCTGGGCTGGAGGCTCGCAATTTGCGATGCTGAAGTGCATCACCTTGACCGGTGATTGGGAGATGTATGATCGTTCACGATCGCCAGGATGGACCACTGACCTGCGACTGCTACCAAACCTCACCAACGCCGAGGATACCGTTACGCGCATTTCTGAGAGCGCAGGCACGATCAGTTTCGCAGGCCTTTCAGCCTCCCAGACCTACATTGCGATGCTCATCCGCGCCTAGCCTCACCTAACCTCAGGACATCGTCATGAATTACGCACACGTCGAAAACGGCGCGGTGAGCGCTTATCCTTTTTCCAAGAGCCAATTCCGAAAAAAGCTTGCACAGGGCGATCCGGCGATCATGCTTGATCCGAACGCGGATGAAGCCGAGTTTGCGTCCTTTGGCTTGCTCCCGGTGGTCGAAGAGCCGCCCGAGCACAACCCGGCCCGGCAATATGTCACCCAGCGGGCAACCGGGTTCTGGACAGTGGGACCTACCAGCGTCACGGCAACCTATACCATCCACAACCGCACGCTGGCCGAGCGGCGTCCCGCGCTCAAGGACAAGGTCAAAGCGTTCGGTGCGACCCTGCTCAATGCCGGTTACCACCATGACTTCGGCAGCGCTATCGGCGAACAGGTGTTGCAATTGCGCGATGGCACCGATGACGCCCGCAACTGGCTCGCCAGCCAAGGCGCCTATACCGCTGCCGTGATGCTGGGACAGGGTGCAGTCGAAGAGGCGAAGATCCGCACCGAGGCGAACGAGACGATCACGATGAGTTATCAGGATGGCTTGGCCGTGCTGCTGACGATGCAGGCCTGGGCCTCATCGCTGTTCCAAACCTCTTGGGCGAAGCAGGACGCGATCGACAATGCCAGCACGCATGACGATCTCGACGAGATCGATGCAGCCATCGAAACAGGGTGGCCAGGTCAGGAATGAGCCGTTTTACCTCTCACGGCGCGCTCTATCCCTTTCAAGCCGCCGATACCGGCCTATGGACCTGGGCGCTGGCGGATCCGCTGATCTGGGAGGTGCGGGACGCTGCGGGCACGGTGACGAGCGAGATTATCGTCCCGGCCCACTTCATCACTGATCTCGGCTCCATCCCGTGGTGGGCTCGTTGGCTGTTTAGTCCGGCCGATCCACAATGCGCCAAGGCCTATGTGTTGCATGATTTCGTCCTCATGACCTGGGGACCGGAACGGCAGCTGGAAGCGGCAGGCTTGGCCTACCAAGCGATGAAGGCGCTCGGCGTGTGCTTATGGCGCCGGCTGCTGCAAACCGCAGCCATCATTGCCGGTATCGACCGCTGGTGACGCCTGCCCAGAACAAAAACCGGATCGGGGTTCCCCGGTTGACGCTCTAACCGGAGCCCTTGCCCGATGGCCTTCCAAGTCGGCGCCTTCCAGGAGGGCGCGTTTCAGGTGTCCAATACGGGCGCCATCATCGTCACGGAAACAGGAGACGACAGCTTTGCCGGCGGCGGCACGTCCACCGTCACCGGCATCATCGCCGCAAACGAGAATGGTGAAGATGGTGCGGCCTTTGCTGGTGCGCCCGCTATCACCGGCACGATGTCGGCCGTCGAAAGTGGCGATGATGTTTTTTTCGGCGAGGGCACGGGGCTCTTGCCGGCCTTCCAGCCGGGCGCTTTCCAGATCGGCGCCTTCCAGACGTTGGCGCCGCCTGCCAACCGTCTCGATGCCGTCGAAGTCGGCAATGACGTCGCGTTCTTTATCGGCGGGCCAATTGCCTCCGGCGCGCTGGTTGTCGCAGAAGTCGGCACGGATCGTGGTGAATTTGCCGGCGTCTCCGTGGTCAGCGGCATCATGGCGATTGCCGAGGCCACGGTTGACCTGGTCGCGATGGTCGGCGTGGTTGACATCGTCGGCTTCGTGGCCGCTGTCGAAGCCGGGGCGGACAGCGCCAATTTTGCAGGCACGGCTGCGAGCGACGGCGCGCTCAATGTCAGGGAAATCGGCGATGACAGCGCCAGTTTTGGGGGCACATCCTCGATTTATGGCCATGTAGCCGCGGTCGAGGCGACCCTTGATGTGGTCGCGATCACGGGCATCTTGCCGATCACAGGCGGCTTTGTCGTTGTCGAGGCCGGGGCAGACAGTGCCGGGTTCATCGGTTCGCCCCTCGTCGCCGGCAGCTTTGCCCTGCAGGAAGAGGGCGAGGATAGCGGCGTTTTCACCGGACGATCCCTCGTCGAGGGTGTCTTGGCGCCGGTCGAGGCCGGAGCCGACCAGGCTGCGATCGTTGGGCTCTCCACGGTGCCTGGCACATTGGCGGCCGTCGAAGCCAATGAAGGGGACGTTCCCAATTTTGCGGGCCAGCCGATCGTTGCCGGCACGCTGGCAGCGACAGAGCAGGGTGCCGACAACTTTGCCGGCCAGGGCAATTCGGAGGGCTACACCTATATCGTGCCGCGCGATGCCTCCAAGGGCATCTCGTATCTGATCGAACTCGACGCCTATGACATGCTGGCCGACGAGGAAACGACGCTCTATTTCAGCTCGATCGGCTTCAACACTTCGCCAACCGACAGCCTGCCGAACCAGCCTTTCACCCCGGCCATCAAGGAGCCGGGCAATTACGAGCGCGCGCTGTTTTCGCAGGGCACGACGCATGGCCAGATCTCGGTGGGGGCGGGCTATATCGAACTCGTCAATGACGGCCAGCTCGACGGACTGCGCAATTATGCCTTTGACGGTTATAGCCTGCGCATCCGGACGGTCGACACAATCAGGCCCAGTTATGACGACGCCGTGCTGGTTTTCGAGGGCACGACGGAACAGGTCGAACTGAGCTGGTTCAAGGCGACGGTGCGCCTGCGCGACCGACTGGCCGAACTCGACGTGCCGCTACAAAGCGCGCTCTTTGCCGGCACGACGATCGCCGGGGGAATGAACGAAGCCGAGGGGCGTCCGGACGATCTCAAGGGCCGCCCCAAGCCCATGACCTGGGGCGAGCCACAACTGGTGCCGGCACTGGCCGCCAACATTCCCGACCGGGTCTATGCCGTGGGGCAGAACGGTCTTTCTTCCATTGCCGAGGTGCGGGACCGAGGCGTTGCTCTGACGGCCATGGGCGCGAACTACACCACCGTGGCCGCCTTGCGCGCCGCGACGATCTCAGCCGGCTATTATGCGACGGCCCTGAACCTCGGCCTCGTCCGGACCGGATCGGTGCCGGCCGGGCAATTGACGGTAAAGCCGGTGGAAGGGGCGAGTACAGGGCTGCGATCGGCGGCGCAGATCGCGCGGCGCATGTTGCTGGCCAAGGGCTTTGTCGAGGGCACGGACTTTCTCGCCAGCGATGTTGCGGCGCTCGATGCGCTCAACAGCGCCCCGCTCGGCTATTGGGTGGGGGCCGACGAGACGCAGACGCTGACGGCGGTGCAGGAGGTGCTGGGCTCGATCGGCGCCACCATCATGCCCGATCGCTTGGGCATCTTCCGCATGATCCGGTTTGGCGCGCCGACTGCGCATCCGCCGATCACGCTGACCCGCAGCGAGATCCTCGAAAGCGGGCGTGGCATCCAGATGCTCGCGACCGGCGACCAGGGCAGGGGCGTGCCAGCATGGCGCGTCAACATGCGCTATGCCCGCAATTACAGCGTGCTCAACCGCAATGACCTCGCGGCGGGGGCGCCAGACGCGTTCAAAGCCTTTGCGGGGGAAGAATGGCGGCTGGCCGTTGCTGAGGCCCCCAGCGTCAAGGCGGCGCATCGGCTGTCGCCGGAACTGACCTTTGACAGCTATTTCATCAACGAGGCTGACGCCCAGGCAGAAGCAGATCGGCAACTGGCGCTGCATTCGGTGCGGCGCGATCGCCTGCAGGTGCCGGTCAAGAGCTTTGTCGTCGAACAGGTCGACCTCGGCACAGTCGTGCGCCTCGAACTCAACCGCTTCGGGCTCGATGCCGGCAAGTCTTTCATGGTGATCGGCATGGGCGAAAAGTTCAGCTCCGGCGTCACCACACTCGATCTCTGGGGATAGGTTCAATGGCGGAAGATCATCGCATCATCATCGGGTTTCCCAACCGGATCGAGGATGCCGAAGTCACGGGCGGCAACTGGTATGACTATCTGCCGCTGGCCAATCTCAAGAACCCGCTACTCTCGCGCATCGCGCGCTCGGCCGATGTCGACCCGGCCTCGACGACAATGGACATCGCGTTTGACCGGCAGCGCTCCATCCGCATCGTGGCGCTGATCGCACACACCATCTCGACATCGGGCCGGGTGCGCATCAGGGCGTCGGACGCGGCCGACTTCGCGGTGCTCAAATATGACTTCATCTTCGACGCCTGGCCGGCCGTGGCGGGCGACTGGAATATCGACGAGCTCGAATGGGAAAACGACAATTACTGGCTCGGCTCCTATTCCCAGGAGGATATCGAGGGCCAGACGCCTGTCGTGGTCTGGGTGCTGCCCGAAGTGGTGCAGGCGCAATTCTGGCGCATCGATATCATCGACGCGACGAACGTGGCCGATCACATTGACCTGGGGCGGGTGTTCATCGGCGATGGGTTCCTGCAGCCGCGCATCAACTACAGCTACGGCGCTACGCTCGGCTATGAAACCACCACAGGCGTCGAGACGGCGCTAGGGGGCGCCGAGTTCTTCGACCCGCGCGAACCGCTCCGCGTCATGCGCTTCCAGCTCGCCTATATGGACGATACCGAGGCCTTTTCGCAGGCGCTGGAGCTAACGCGCCGCGCCGGCATCCACCGGGAAGTGTTCGTTGTCGGCGATCCGGCTGACGCTACCTTCGGCCCGCAACGGAACTTCCTGGGGCGACTGCGCCAGCTCAATCCGCTGGAGCAAGCGATGTTCCAGCTCAATTCCATGGCTTTCGAAATCAAGGAGCTGCGCTGATGCCCGCGCCAACTTTTCCCACGGACGAAGCAACGTTTATCGAAGGGCTCGACCAGGGCGATTTCGCGGCCGGAGGGCACAGGACGAACTTCATTCCAGCGCTGTTCGCCGCTTTGGCGCTCGCCATCTTCGGACGCGACTTGGGGACATTCCTCCAGGCCCTCGCCGACCAGGTGGAAGAAGATGCGGCCTCGGCGGCTGCCGGATCGGGCACGGAATCGTCTGTCGCCAATATCCGCGCCGGCACCTCGGCGCAGTATCTTTCCATCCGTCGCAGTTATGAAGCGGCTGAGCCGGTCGACCTGACGGACGGCGCCACGATCACGGTGGATTTTGCGGATGGGATAAACTTCGCGCTGGAGATCGGCGGCGACCGCGTGCTTGGCCCGCCCGATAGTCTGGTGCCGGGCAAGTCGGGCCTGATCATCGTCACGCAGGACTCTGAGGGCGGGCACGGTTTGGGCAAGCATGCGACCTGGCGGGTGATGGGCGGCGAGATCGTTCTCGATCCAGTGCCGGGCGGCAAAACGGTGTTGAGCTACTTCATCGACAGCGAAAGCTCGATCCTCGTGACCGCGTCGGAGGGCTTTGCATGATCCCGAACCTGTCGCCGGCCGCGATGTTCGGGCGGACTGGCCTGTTGTCCGCCGACACGCGGCACTTTGCCATGTCCGGCACCTTGAGTTTTGCCGGTGGCGAGCCGGCGCGTGCGGCGCTGATCTATGCCGCAGACGATAGCCTTGCCTTCCTGCGCCGCCGCGCCCGTGGCGACCTGGCGCTTTACGCGCGCGGCGGTGTCGATCAGTCCGGCGCCTTCGAGCCCGTCTGTCGGCTGCAATGGGGCGGCAAGGTCTATGTCGGCGGCCGGCTGCTCGATAATGGCGACAATGCCCGTGCCGTCGTGTTTGCGGCCGAGGCTGGACCGAATCCGGTCTGGCGGCAGATTGTCCTCGGGATCGAAGGGACGAAGGGCACCAGCGGCTTTCGGGGCATTGTGGGCCTCGCCAGCAATGGCAGCCAGATCGTGGCGCTGTCGAGCACGGGCGAAGTTGCCGTCTCCGACGATGGCGATGACTGGGACGCCTACGCCAATGTGGGCTTTTCCAGCAGCGCGACGGCGCTTGCCGGCGGCGCACCAGGCTTCATCGCCGTTGGCAATGACGGGCAGCTTTTCGGTGCCGTCAATCCGCGCAGCGCCTGGACCAGCTATAACAGCGCCTTCTCGGGCAGTGCCATTGCGGCAGCGCTGTGTGTCGGCTCGGTCTTTGTCATTGCCGGCGGCGCCAAGCTCGCCTCGCGGACGGGTCTTGGCGCATTCACGGCGCGCTCTCTGCCGGGCAGTCCGTCGCTCGACAAGCTCCTGGGTGTGTCGGGTCGCTACTTTGCCGGCGGGGTCGCGACCTGGCTGACTTCGACCGATGCCTTGACCTGGAGCGATCCGGGGGACGATCCCTATAAAGGGGCCGAGAGCCGGGCCCGGTCCGGGTATCAGCTCGACGGCACCTGGTTCGTGCACTGGGGCAATGGCGGCTTATCGACCAGTGTCAATGGTCAGAACTGGACTGCGCTGAGCGAGCCGGGCCTGCCGAGCAGTGACTATATGACCGTGGCGTTCGGGATTTAGCGGCAAAGCAATATTCGCGCACTGCGTCCGGGCGCCGGCTGTGGTGGTTGGCCTTGCCGGCGCCGTCCTTCATGCGGAGAGCGATCAAATCAACTCGGCAGCCGTGCGCAGTTCTTTGCGATGATCGTCTTGTCCACTGCTGTCATCTGGCCTTTGACGCTCGCGACTTCAGCCGCCACGTTGCCGCCTGACAGGCTCGACGTCGGCATACCGATCAGGAATACGCCCCAAGCGTCTCCGGTGCGGGCATCGTTCTGGGCTTGTGCTGTCGTGGTGTAAGCCTGCTCAAGCCGCGCCCGTTCCTGGCCGAGCTGCTCGCAGGTATATCCCTGATACGGCACCTCTGAGACGTAGGAAGGTGCGATCGACTCCGGCGCTTTTGCGCAGGCGCCAAGTGACACCACAGCAATCGCTGCGGCAAATGCAGATTTATTGAACAAGATCTTTCCCCCAAGTAGTGGGGTCAATCAATCGTTCCCCTGACCAAGAGTCAAGGCGGCGTCTCTTCTTCATTCAACATCACAGGAGGCCAAGATGGCCAATCAACAGCCCGAGCTGCCTTGGGTTGCCGAAGCACGTTCGTGGATCGGCGAAAAGGAAATCAAGGGGATCAAGCACAATCCCCGCATCGTCGGGATATGGGCCGCCATTGGCGTGCCCTGGTTCAGCGATGACGAGACGCCCTGGTGCGCTTCTGCCCTGACGCTGTGGCTCAAGCGGGGCCGGGAACAGGCGTTGCGCCTCGGCCTGCCCATCGCTCTCCCCACGCCGGCAAAGCCAGCCGCGGCGCTGAGCTACCTCCCTTATGGCACCGCGTTGTCCCGGCCCGCCTATGGCGCCATTGCCGTGAAGAAGCGGAAGGGCGGGGGTCACGTCGGCATCGTCGTCGGCCGCTATGCAGATGGACGCCTCGCCGTCCTCGGCGCCAACCAGGATGATCAGGTGAAGATCTCGCCCTATCGCGAGAGCGACTTCGTCACGTTCCGCTGGCCGACCGGCAAGGTGCCGAACGACAGCCGATATGACCTTCCCGTGCTGACCGGCTCCGGCCAGCCGGTGATGAGCGAGGGCTGAGATGGCGCGCGAAGCGAAACCGAGCGGCGAGCCAGGCTGGACGTGGCGCCGCTCGGTCCTGATCGCCATCATCGGTGTCTCGTTCTACCTGCTGTGGATCATTGTCCAGGGACCGGACAGCCGCACCAATGAGACGATCGCCGTCGGCCTGATCTGGGCCATCTTCGGGTCGGGCCTGATCTATGCCGGCTTCGCTACGGTGCAGGACTTGACCGCGATCTGGGTCACCAAGTCAGCGCTGCCCTATTCCCCGAAATCATCGCCTTCCGAGCCCACGCCCGGAACGCCCGCCACGCCATCGGAGGAATAGATGCTGCGCTTTCTCACATCCATTTCCCCGGTGGCCGTGCTGCTCATTGGCGCCGTGCCAGCCTTCACCGCCGGGTGGCTCGGCCATGGCGTCAAGTTCGCTTGGGTCGATCGGCCCTCGATCATCCGCGAAGCCACGGCCACGGCCGACGCCGCATGTGCCATCCGGACCATGGATGCCGCGAACCGGGCAGAGCAGGCGGAGCGAGCCCGTCAGAGCCGGGCGAGCGCCGAGGCGCTGCGCATTTACCGGGAAGCTCTCGACGCCAGCCAGCGCGCAGCACAGGCGGCAGAAGCACAATTCGAAGAGGAGGTTCAGGCCTATGAGCATCAACTGGCGATTGAAGGGCGGAGCTGTCCTCTTAGCGATGCTGACATTATCAGCCTGCAGCAGCGCGGCGCGCCAGGCACAGATTGACGCGGGCGCCCGGGTTGGCCTTGCTGCCGCCGGCATCGTCCTTGCGGACCAGCCTGCCGAGTGCGGGATTGATACGCCTCACGCCGCGCTGTTCGCGGGGCAGGAGGCGACCACAGCACTGAGCCGGGAGCGGGCCCAGCTTGACGCGGCCAATGCCTCCAAGCGCCGATGCTATCGCTTCAATGAAGATCAACGGGCCGGCCTGGCCCAATGAAACCGACCCGCCGCCGCGTCACGGCCCATTCCACCCCAGCAAAATCTGGAGCGCCAATGTCGGCGGAACTGAACCAAGGCGGCGCGCTCGGCCGCAACAAGATGAGCCAAGGGCAGCGCATCGAACTGCTGGAGCATGACAGGGAAGCTCAATCCCGCGTGCTCACGGCCCTCGTCGACGGCTCCAAGACGTTCACCCCGCAACAGATTGCCCAGCTCAGGGCGGTGATGGTGGACGTTCTCGGTGACGCCGGCCTGCGCCTGGACCAGGCAGAGCATGAGGACGAGGCGCGCCGCGATTTCATGTTCCTGCGCTCGCTCCGCAAGGGCGTGAACGGCACGGCCGCCAAGATCGGCTGGCTGGTCATCGCAGCCGCGATAGGCGCCGTTATCTGGCTGGTGAACTCCGGGCTGAGTGTCTGGCGTGGCATGAGCTGACGACATGAGAGTGGTGATTTCTCTCTGTTGCCCGGTCCTTAGGGCCGCTAATCCTATTCCATCTCGGGGACTTGACCCCACTCGTGCAGGATCACCGGCTCGCCAAACTCGCCGTTGACGAGATCGGCCGAGCGCCACCAGGCGAGAACACCTTCGTATTTGCCTGAAGATGCGAGCAGTCGCGCCTGTATCTTGGCGGTGTCCTCGGACTGCATTTCGCGCGGCTCGAAAGCGGGCTGCAGCTCGCCTTCCTCGTCGCGGGCAAAGGCGGCAAGCACGATCAATTTGGTGGGCTTGGGGATGGTGTCCGTTGACATGGTAGCCTCATTCGTTCTTTCTTTGTTCTCATTATCACGCCAGTTGAGGAATCAAAATGGCAAAAGAGAACGAGCGGACACCCGCTTCCCAGATCCGCAGCTTGAAGGCCGGTCATAGCTATCTGACGGCAGGCGATATCATCCGGCTTACCGGGCATCCGCCCGACGTGGTGCGGGAAGCGCTGCGGGATGAACATGAGGCTGATGGCGCCGCGAAATGAGCATGACGCCCAGCAGGCGCAAGCTCGATGCTGTTCGCCTCAAGCACCTCGTCGAAGACAGTCGAGCGCTCGTTTACACGTGTCGGGCGTGTAAGCGGCAGACCACGTTCCTAGCGGCTGACGTTGTCGATATCTGGGGCGAGGAGATGAAGGTGTATGAGCCGCCGCCTCGCTGCGGGCATTGTCGCGTCAGCGGTCGCATGGCGGTGCACTTCATTGTTGTGACGGAGCATGATCGCGGCAGCCTTATGCTGCGCCGCCCTGCCGGCATGCGGACAATCCGGCTATGGAAGAATGAGTTTTATTAAGGCGCGTTTTGATTGCGACGACAAGGGAGGGCGTCGATGACGACGCTCTCCCGCTTTAATGCCCAGAGTTAAGCGGCATTACGCCAAGCTTTGATAAGCCCATTGTTATCAACGAGCAGGTTGGTCCATGCCGCATCCTTAGCTTCGATCACCAACAAGAGGTCCTCTCTACCCAGGATGGTTTGGACCTGATTGCGAAGCTCCCCAGCGGTGCCGTGATAATCGACCCACCAAACGGTTTCTAACACCCGCGCACGATATGCTGTTACCTTGTGCAGATGGTCGTCCATCTCTCGATGAGAAGGGCGAGAGCCGTTCAGGTCGTAAGTGACGAAAAAGTTGGCCATTATGCAGCACTCCGGCGGGCCAACGCCGCTTGCTCGCTACCAAGGTGTTTTCTGCTCTTCAACACGTCATTGATGCGACCTGGGTTTACCCCAAAAGCGGCGGCAATGTTGTGTTGGTACTCTCCTGCTTCATGCCTCAACCATACGTCGATGGCATCCTGATATGTCAGCCGGTAGGTTTCCTGAGGTACTGCGGTCATATAAAGTTTCCTTGATATGAGCCGATGAGGTCTTGATTTAGTGACACGGTAGTGTCTATAAATCCCATGTGCACAAATTAGAGCCCTCACCGGCTCGGACGATCCAAAAACCGGCTTTCCGTCTGATCACGGGGGGCCGGTTTGTCTATCCGAGAATCGGATAAACTGATTGTATGTAGCACTTTCCAAATTCGTTGGCGAATCCATTGCTCGTTTGTTCACGGGCTTAGCGCAGGCTCAAGGTGACTTGGCTGCGTCGATCGGATTCTGACCTCGGCCAACACACCCGCTTGCAGGATTAAAGCTGAAGAAGAGCAGTTAGGCAGCCAAAACGAATGTAGGGGAGCGGCTGTTGCGCGCTCCTGCTGCTGTCCCAAGTCTCTCCGGATACGAGAGGAGTGCCGACTTTCTTCTAGTGCTGCTCTCGCAGAACGGCTGTGGAGAAAGTGCTGCCAAGTATCACAGGTAAAACCTTGGCCATGTTAATTGTGCTAACCTCCCGGTCATCGTTTGCAGCATTTGAGGGCGCAAACGGCTGAGAGAAGCGTCTTTGCTCTTGCCCCAATGGGAGGAGCGCTATGGCTTCCGCCACGCCTGTCGTCCAACCGCTCTTCAATAAGCTGCTGAATTACGGGGAGCTTTCGAACGACGAACAGCGGTCCCTTGAGGACGCCGCTTCGAGCATTCAAGAAATTCACCCTGGCGAAGACATTGTGGCTGAAGGCACGATGTCGCACCACAGCTGCTTGCTGCTGAGCGGTTTTGCTGGACGCTACAATATAAGCGTTGAGGGGAAACGGCAGATCACCGCGCTTCATGTTTCCGGTGACTTCGTGGACCTACATAGCTTTTTGATGAAGCCCATGGATCATAGCATCGGCGCTATCAGCACATGCCACATTGCGACGGTATCCCATGCCGCGCTCGCTCGCATCACGGAGGATCATCCGCGACTTACCCGGATGCTCTGGCTCAACACGTTGATAGATGCAGGAGCCCATCGCCGTTGGACGTTCGTCATGGGCAGCCTGCAAGGACATCAGCACCTCGCCCACCTCGTCTGCGAAATGTATCTTCGGCTGGCTCAGATCGGCAAAGCTGACAGAGACGGCAGCTTCCATCTTCCGATCAATCAGATAATCCTCAGTGAGTGCTTGGCCTTATCGACAGTTCACACCAATCGCGTCGTTCAGAAGCTGCGTAGCCAGAACGTATTGGGCTGGGAACGCGACCTGATCACCATTAAAGATTGGGACCTGCTGGTGGAGATCGGCGAATTCGATCCGACGTATCTCCGGATGCCTAAGTGGGTGGGACCTGCGAACTCTAAGTCGCGTGTGGAATTTGAGCCAGTCGTTGACGGATAAGTCTGAGCGACTCCCAGCCGGCGCTGCATTGCCGGTCAAGGTCGATCTGCATTGCCTTTCGTTGCTCGATTGTTTCGGCGGCCGATAGTTGCAAAGTCTTGGCCTCCGCGAGGGTAATTGCCCACGTCTCCCTAATTTCATCGACGCGGCTGTCTTGCCGATAGGCCATAGTGGTGCGCTCCAGTCCTGAGACAATGTAACGTCGCCCAAAAGCCACTGTGGATCATCCACATATGTTAGTGAGCGTAACCTGCGAGGCTGGACAGGTGTTCGCTTCTTCATTCTCCTCACGGTCAAGGTGCGTGGGAATCACTGAAACGTCATGTCCGATCCAACGGTACAACTAGAGGCGGTCAAAAGCATTGCGGCCGCTATTCGGGCAGAAGCAGCACTCCTTCGCGAGGAAACGCGCCTTTGCGTCCTCAAGCTGCGGTTACAGCGAGCAGAAGCGGAGGCGGTTCGATTGCGGGCGGAACTGACACGGACTAGGTCAGCCCAGCTCCGCGCTCGGACAGCTGGGAGGGGAACCAACTCCGTCTTGTGATCATTCTGCAGCGGCAGGCATTCGCGCCATTTGTCATTTGCCTACTTGACTGACTGCAAGCAGAAAAAAGTGCGGCTTCAACTGAGGGTGCCGGTGTTTTGGATGACCTTGATGCTCGGATTAGACGGGTGAAGCAAGCGGCGCTTGACGCAACGACTGAGGCCGCCATGCTCCGAGCGGTGGCGCAGCGCAATGCACAAGCGATGCGACAACACACAGTTGAGATGTTCGAGGTCCGGCGGCAGTCGCAACAACTTTTGCTCAGGTACGCTCAAATCGTCGACCGAACCCGATAGCTTGTATTAGAGCATGAAACCAGACGGGCGCCGCGGGGTTTGAACTTACCCTGCACCGGAACGCGACCATGGCCCGATACTTTTTTCACATCATCAACGGTGACTTCGTACCGGACCAAGAGGGTATCGAGTGCGCTACTGCCGATGACGTCAAAGCTCATGCCGTTCGCATTACCGGGGCGATGCTTAAGGATCAGGGCCTGTCTCTCTGGCAGACCGGTCGATACGACATGTTCGTTTGCGACGAACAAAACAAAACCCACTTGCGCCTATCGTTTCACGCCGAGGACCTTAAGGGTGAGCTCAGCTAACTGTAGGAGGCGTTAACAGTCGCCAGCCGCGCGGCACCTTTCAGGATCAAGCTCAGCGGTTAAATGTCTGAAATGGGATCGAAAGCGACCGTTACGCTGCTATAGAGAATGTAGGGGAGCGACTGTTGCGCGCTCCCGCAACCAAAAACCGGCCGGTGAACTCTGCACGAGTTCGCCGGCTTTTTCTCTTTCATGGCCCGGTCCCATGTTGCTTTGAGCCTAAAGGTGTCGGGAAAGGTGTCGGGAACAAAAAACCGGGCCTCGTGAGAGGCCCGGTTTGATTGGTCGGAGTAGAGTGATTCGAACACTCGACCCCCTGCTCCCGAAGCAGGTGCGCTACCAGGCTGCGCTATACTCCGTCAGGTCACGCCAAGGTGGCGCGATGTGGCGGCGTTATAGCCGCGGAACCTGCGAGGTTCAAGCGAGAGAACACGGAAATCGTCATTTCTTCAAAAGCATGTGTGTCGCGGAAATGAAGGCGCCGCGGGGGCCGGCGGAGGGCGTCGCTATTGGCCCGGCTCGCGCACGGAGGACAGGCCGAGGTCGACGATGGCGATGTTGAGAAGGCGCGACATCGAGGCAAAGGCGCCTCCACTGTCGCGCACGCGGATGCGCTCGATAACCTTGCCATGGTTGGGCAGGGAGGCGCCCGGTTCGCGTGCCCGTTCCATCGTGAGGCGGAAGGAATAGGCCAGCG
>Ga0126314_10000051_pt1 | contig 67710 bp, 63 predicted proteins | sample Plot105B_FD_92535 | JGI IMG/M metagenome (GOLD analysis project Ga0126314, IMG submission 92535) | Serpentine soil microbial communities from UC McLaughlin Reserve, CA, USA - Plot105B | ecosystem: Environmental > Terrestrial > Soil > Grasslands | place: USA: UC McLaughlin Reserve, Lake County... | reverse complement strand
GAGCGAGGGGGACCCAGCGGCCACGGCAGCCCTGTGCCGCGAGCTCAAGCAGCGCGCCGGTCGGCCCTTCATCCTCTCGGTGGACCAGGAGGGCGGACGCGTGGCGCGGCTGCGCGGAGCGCCCTTCACCGCCCTGCCCCCCATGCGCGAGCTGGGACAGCGCGGGGATGCCCGGCTGGTGGAGCGCGTGGGACGGCTGCTCGCGCACGAGCTGCGCGCGGTGGGCTTCGACTGGGATTTCGCGCCGGTGCTGGATGTGGACACCAATCCGGCCAACCCCGTCATCGGAGACCGGAGCTTCAGCCGCGACGCGGAGGAGGTCGCGCGGCTGGGCGTGGCGCTCGCGCGCGGACTGGAGGCCGGTGGCATCGCCTCCTGCGGCAAGCACTTCCCCGGGCATGGCGACACGACCACGGACAGCCACCTGACGTTGCCCAGGCTCGCGCATGATTTGGAGCGGCTGCGGCGCGTGGAGCTGGTGCCCTTCCGGGCGTTCGCGCAGGCGCGGCTGGCCTCGCTGATGACGGCGCATGTCCTGTTCGACGCGCTGGACAAGGGCGTGCCCGCGACGATGAGCGAGCGCGTGCTCACCGGAGTGCTGCGCGAGGAGCTGGGGTTCGACGGCGTGCTCGTCAGCGACGACCTGGAGATGAAGGCCATCGCGGACCACTACACGGTGGAGGAGGCCGCGGTGCAGGGCACGCTGGCGGGCGTGGACCTGTTCCTGGTGTGCCACCAGGCGGACGTGCAGCGCCGCGCCATCGAGGCCGTGGTGAAGGCGGTGGAGTCCGGACGGATTCCGCGTGAGCGCATCACCGAGGCCCACCGCAGGCTCGACGTCCTCGCCTCGCGCTTCGCGCACCCCGCGGAGGACCGGCTCGCCACGCTGGGCGGCGCCGAGCACCACGCGCTCGCCAAGGGACTCGACAGCGCCTTCGCGGGCAAGGACCCCACCGAGGTCATGCTCGCGTCCCGCTGAGCCGGACGACGCCGTGGCCCCCCTCAGGGTGGGCAACCACGACGACGTGGCGCGACCCATGGACCGATTCCCTGGGGCGCCTTGCGTCACCGCTCATTCAGCCGGCGCAAGAGGCCCGCGAGGGCCACGAGCTCACCGTCGTCGAAGCAGGCCAGGCGATGGGTGAGCTCCGTGCCCTTGTCAGTGAGCGCCCGGGCCACACGCTGCTCCCCTTCGTGCGTCAGCGCCACGGCGATGGCGCGGCCGTCGTCCGGGTGGGGCCCCTTCGTGACGAGGCCCGCGGACTCCAGGTCCGACAGCAACCTGCTGAGCGCCCCCTTGTCCATGTCGAGCGAGGCGGCGAGCTCGGTGGGACGTGCGGGCCCGCTCGAGCGCAGCGCGCGCGCGACGTGGAACGCCGCTGGCCGGAGTCCGGGCACATCCACGACAAAGGCCATGGCGGCCCGGTTGGTCACCGCCCGTGCCCCCGCGAGGAGCTCACCCAGCTCGGCGCCTACCCGCGCGACAAGTTGCTGGCGCGCGCGGCTCACCGGAAGTCACCGAGGTTCGCAACCGCGGGCAGCCGAGCAGTCTCTGCCCACAGTCGCTCTTGAAGCGCGACGTCGGCGACGAGCTTCGTGTCGGCCTTCACCCGACCATCGCGTGAGAAGTGCGTCCCGCTCACCGTTCCAAACCCAGGCTCGGCTGCGAGCCGCACCACGATGCGTGCGCCAGATGAGGGCGAGAACGCGCCCACGGCGGTGAGGACTTTCGCGAGCGCAGCGAACACCCGGCTCTCGCGCCCGAGTCCGGTGACGTTGAGGCCCGGGCAACAACTGTTGGCGACGACCCCGGTGCCGTCGAGACGACGAGCCAGCGCCTTCGTGAAGAGCACTCCAAGAAGCTTGGACTGGGCGTACATGAACGACGACTCCCTCGCGCTGAACCGCGGCGTTTGCACCAGGTCGTCGGGCAGCGCCAGCGTGGCCACGCTCCGGTGGGCGTCGGACGCGACGTGGACGATGCGTCCCCTCGACTCGCGCAGCTTGGGTAGCAGTGCATGCGTCAGGACAAACGGCGCGACGTGGTTGACCGCCACCATCACCGGAAGGCCATCCTCGGTCACGCGCTGGGAGAACGCGTGGAGACCGGCGTTATTGATGAGCACATCGATGCGCGGCACCTTCTCGGCGAGCTCTCGACCCACGCGGGCGACGTCCGCCACGCTGGAGAGGTCCGCGCGAAATACGGGTCCGACGCCGTGCACGCGGCTCGGGTCCCTGACCACGGAGACCACTTCGAACCCGCGCTCGGTGAGTGCCTTGGCGGTGGCCGCACCAAGGCCTCCTGAAGCCCCCGTCAGTACGACAGTCCCGCGCCCGATGGTTGACATATGGCAACAATTCACTGATTGGTTGCTTTTTGTCAACCAGCTTGGCGAGCCATGAAGGCCGTTCCCCATGGCCTCGCGAGCATCCAGGGGAGCACGATGCGCGCCACCTCGAGGCCAAGGGCAGGCGTGCGCCTCGCCGAGCGGGACGGCGCCATGGGACACCTGCCCCGCTCCCCAGCTAGCGAGGTACCTGGGAGTCCTCGCGAGGCGGAGCATCCCCGGGCTTCGGGCTCGACACTCCGTCCGGTGGCTTGTTCGCGGGCGGTGCTCCCGGCTTGGGTGCGGACTGTTCGTCCTGCGCCTGCTGCTGCTCCTGCTGAATCGCCGTCGGCGAGCCCGCGGCGATGCCGGGATCCACGCGCGGAGGGACGTTGCCTACGGCGGTGGGAGGCAGGTTCGCGCCCACGATGTCCTGCACGGGCGCGATGTTCGGCGTGTCCGAGCCACCGGTACCCGAACCACCGGTACCCGAACCACCCGTCCTTGGGCCGAAGCTGCTCAAGGGCTGCGAGTCATTGGCGACGCCCTGATACGGACCACCCGTCCTGGGTATCTCCCGGCGGATGCGCTCTTCATCGCGCTCGCACGCCGTGCCCAGCAACGAAGCCACGGCCAGCGCGCCGGGTAGAAGCCAGCGGCGCATGTTTCCCTGGTTCATGTTCCATCCCTCCGGCGAGCCATTCAGGCTCCCAGAAGGATGGATACCCATCCTCCGTTACGGGTGACGGCAGGGAGCCGTCCGTCCGCCCGACACCGACCTAGCGCACCAGCCTGTCGTTGCGGTCCTGCCAGCCCATCGGGCGGTAACCCCAGCCGTGGTTGGAGTCCGTCGTGCTCCCCACCGCGGCGCCATCCTCACCACCGAGGCCCTGGGACGCCGGAGCGTAGGTCGCGCCACCCTCGATGCCATATCGGTCCTGCATCATCTTCCCCTTGTCATCCCAGAGGGAGTTGTTCTGTTTCCCCTCCAGCCTGGGAGTGCGCGGGTCGATGCTGGAGCCGATGGTCTTGATGGTGCCGTTGTGCCCACGGTCCGCGACCATCAGCCACGGCGGGGACTTCTCCGGGTGCACGTTGCCCTGCATGTCCAGGAGGGCGTCCGGCTGGACGCCACGCTGAGCGAACGGGCCGCCACGGCTCTCGCCCGGCTGCTTGCCACCCGTCTCGGGAAGCGCGCCACAGCCCACCGCGCCCATGACTCCCAACGTCACCGCCGCCACCTGAACCCACCGTCGGAAATTCCGCTCGCGCATGTCCACTCCTCGGTTTGTCTGTCTTCAAGTTCCCCGCATCTCTGGAGAATGGGCACGCCTGGTGTCCACACCACGAAACGGGTACACGGCGGCCTCGCGGGCCGCTTGCTCAGTTAAGCCCTCGGGCATGCTCGCGCACGGTCTTCTTCGCTGACACCGTGGACTGAGGCTTCTTCGCGACAGAAGCAGTCAGCTCGCCGCAAACTTTGCGCGACGCGTGCACGTCTTGCGCGGAGGAATTCGGACTCGTGCTCAAGCACTCGCCGCATGGAGCGCGGGAGGGAGACGTCGAGTTGGAGAGAGGGGAGCTGACGTGGACGAGGCTGGATTCGCCGCGTCCACGCCCCTCGGGAGTGGCCTACTTCACGACAGCCGTCCGCTACTTCCGCTTCGCGGCGGCCTTCTTCTTCGCGGGCGCGGCCTTCTTCGCCGAGGCACCCTTCTTCGCCGACGTCTTCTTCGCGGAGGCCTTCTTCACAGGCGCGGCCTTCTTCACAGGCGCGGCCTTCTTCGCGGACGTCTTCTTCGCGGGCGCCTTCTTCGCGGGCGCCTTCTTCGCAGAGGCCCCCTTCTTCGCAGGCGCCTTCTTCACGGGCGCCTTCTTCGCGGGCGCGGCCTTCTTCGCAGAGGCTCCCTTCTTCGCGGGCGCGGCCTTCTTCACGGACGCCTTCTGCGCGGGAGCGGCCCTTTCAGCAGGCACGGCCTTCTTCACGGACGCCTTCTGCGCGGGAGCGGCCTTCTCCACGGGCGCTGCCTTCTTCACAGCCGCCTTCGTCGCGGGAGCGGCCTTCTTCACGGGCGCCGCCTTCACCTCGACGTCCTCAGCGGCCACGGCCTCATCCTGTGACGCGGGCTTGCTCGCCGGAGCCTTCGTCGCAGCGGACTTCCGCTTCGAGGGCTCGAACTTCGTCACCCGTGCCGGCGCCGTCAACGGCGTCCCCGAAAGCGGAGTGAGGTCATCCGCCGCCCTCTCCGAGCCCCTCACGTACGCCGCGGACAGCTCGGGCGCCGCCGCCTCCACCTCTAACGCGGCCCCTCCCGCCACCGGAGCACTCGGCTTCGCACCCAGCGCGGCGAGCACCTCCACGACATGGCCGTTCACCTTCACCTTCGGCCACACCTGCTTCACCTTGCCATCCGGTCCAATCAGGAACGTGGCGCGGTTGATTCCCAGGAACTTGCGTCCATACAGCGACTTCTCCCCCCACACGCCATAGGCGTCCGACACCTGGTGCTCGGTGTCCGCCAGCAGCGGGAAGGGGAGGTTGAACTTGGTCGCGAACTTGCGATGGCTCGCGGTGTTGTCCGCGGACACGCCGAGCACCACCGCGCCGGCGGCCTCCAACACCGAGTGCTCGTCGCGGAAGGCACACGCCTCCACGGTGCATCCGGGAGTGTCATCCTTCGGATAGAAATAGAGGACGACGTTCTTCCCCGCGAGCTGCGAGAGCGTCACGGAGTTGCCGTCCTGGTCCTGAAGCACGAAGTCGGGAGCCGCGTCACCTGCTTGGGGCATGGGCATGCGCGCTCCATAGCCACAAACCCGGCGCGTTCTCAATCATCCGTGAGCAACGTCAATGCGGCTCACCACCGTGCTCGTGGCCCTGTTCACCCTCCGGGTGGCTCTTGGCTTCCAGCTTGACCAGGTCCGCGTGGCACTGCGCCAACGCCGTGCGCAACGGCTCGCGCGCCGCGGCATCCGTCGCCTGTCCCAGCTTCTTCGCCAGCGCCTCGCACGCGGCGCGCTTCACGTCCGCCTCGCTGGTGCCCGGCCCCGTCGCGCCAGGGGTCGCCAGCGGACGGGGAGGCAGGCTTCCCCGCAGGCCCCGAATGGCCGCGAGGCGCTTGTCCGCTTCCGGACGCGAGCGCGAGCCCGCGGGCACCTTCTCCAGGGACGCCACGACTGCGTCCCACGCCGGGTCCGTCGGCGGCACGCCCTTGTCCACCAGCGCCTCGTACTGCGCATTGGCTTCCTGGAATTGCTTCTTCCCCGAGTCACACCCGGAGAAGAGGACCCAACAAAGCCCGAGCGAGAGCACGGTCAGCAGCGGTCGGAAGGCAGTCCACATGACGCGTAGGTACCTCTTGCTGGCCTCCGGAGGGAAGCGCGGGTAGGGTCCGCGTCGTGCAGCCCATTCTCCTTGCCTTCCTGCTCGGTCTGTCCCAGGGCCTGCTCCACGCCGTGGGGCCGGACCATTGCGCGGCCGTGGCCACGCTCGGAACCCTGAATGGGGGCCGGCGCCGCGCGGCCATCGCCACCGCCTTCCGCTTCGCGCTGGGGCACGCGGCCATGCTCGGCGGTATCGCCTCCCTGTGCCTCCTGGCCGGCGTGGGCCTGTCCGAGACGTTCGAGCGCTGGGCCGAAATCTTCGGCGGCGCCGTGCTGGTGGCCCTCGCCGTGACGGCGCTGCTGTTCCCCAACAGCCTGAACCACGGCCACCCCCACCTGCCCAATCACTCCAAGGAGCCGCACGAGCACGTGCACACCGTCAGCACCGCCGCGGGCGCGCTGATGGCCGTCAGCGGCGTGCGCTCGCTGCTGCTCGCCCTGCCCCCGCTGCTCGTCGGCGGAAGCATGAGCCTGGCCGCGTGGACGTACCTGCCCGGCTTCGCGCTGGGCATCCTCATCGGCATGGGCACCGTGGGCCTGCTCTTCGCCGAGGGCCTCACCCGCCTCAACGACCGCATCACCCGGTGGGTGCAGCGCGGCGTCGCCCTGGGCTCCGGTGCGCTCGGCCTGTTCTGGATTGGCTCCCGCCTGACGGGCGGCTGAACCCCACGCGACACCGGGCGACACCTGAAGGCGCCCGCCCGGCGACCCGGCCGCGCTACGAGCGCTTGTCCAGGATGCCCAGCGACATCATCGCCACCAGGAAGCCGTAGACGACGTGCTCGGGGCGGTTGGCGAACGCCAGCAGCTCCGCGACGGTGCGGTTGCCGTCAATCTTGGGCAACAGCTCCGCCTCCCACCGCTCCAGCTCCACTTCGTTGAGCTGGTACGCCGGGGCCACCGCGGGGATGAGCCGGTCCTCGGGCTGCAGCAGGCGGCGCAGGCGCTCCGGCTTGTAGAGCTTCTTGATGCCGCGGACGATGAGGTTGCCCGGGTGCACGTCCAGCTTGATGGACTCCGCGCTGGCCTTCTCCCGGAAGCTCATCACGTACGTGCCGTCTTCCCACGCGAAGAGCGAGTAGATGACGGCCTTCACCTGCTGGCCCACGTAGTACAGCCGCTCGGTGTCCTTGAGCAGGCCGCGCTCCACCAGCACGTCACCGGTGCGCCGGTTCGTCGCGCCCGCCACGGCGGAGGCGTCCTGGAGCTGCTCGGGCTTGATTTTACCCACGCGGACCAGGAACTGACCGAAGCGGTCCGCCAGCAGGTTGGAGAGGGCGAACACCGGCATGCCCTTCTCGAAATAGACGACCTTCTTCACCTTGCCGCGCTGGATGCCCAGCTCGCCCGTCTCGCGAGACAGGTAGTAGGCGGTGAGCAACGAGGGCAGATTGTCCTTCAGCTCCCCCCGGCGACTGCCCGGCGCGCCCGAGCCCGCGGGCGGAGGGTCCGGCGGACGGCCCGGCGTGGGCGGACGCACCTGGGTGGCCGGCACCTTCTGCATGGGGCTGGCGGTGAGGTTGGCGCCGCGAATCTCCGCGGTGATGTTGCCGCCGCCCGTCACCTTGATGCGGCCCGTCAACTCCATCACGTCCTGCGGGCCCTCCTCCTCCACGTCGATGTCCAGCTCCACCTCGAAGGCATCCTGGAGGGAGCCAGCGGGCGGGGCCTTCTTCTCCGGAGCGAGGACCTTGGTGACGGCCTCCAGCAGCTTCTGCGCCTCGAAGGGCTTCTCGAAGTAGCCGGCGGACTGGTACTTCTGGCGGGCCTCCAGCGCGTGCTTGCCGCCCTTGAAGACGCCGGTGATGAAGAGCAGCGGAAGCTGGGCGTTGTCCTTCCGCAGCGCGTCCGCCAGGTGGTAGCCCATCATGTCCGGCAGCAGGATGTCCAAGACGGCCGCGCCGGGTGGATTGGCGCGAGCCACTTCAATCGCCTGCCTGCCGCGGCTGGCGCCGACGACCTCGTAGCCCGCATCCTCGAAGAGCTGCGTGAGGAGGGAGAGAAGCTCCGGGTTGTCATCGACGACGAGGATTCTGGGGGCGGCCATCGCGGGTCGTACGCTACCAGATGAAGGCGGTGGGGTGGGACAATCTGCCCCCGACTTCCGGTTTCCACGGTGGATGCATCTGTGCGGCCGGACGGTTAGGGTGACGACCCCGTCATGTCCTTTCGTCACCTAGTTCGCGCCCAGGGCCTGTCCCTGCTGGCCTGCCTCCCGCTCTTGCTGCCCGCCGTCGCGCTCGCTCAGTCGTCCAGCGACGGAGGCATCATCATCCCCCTCCCGGATGCCTCCACCGGAGAGGGCGGACCCGACCGGGACAACCCGGAAGGAGAGGACGGGACGGGGCGGGTGAACACCGTCTGTCGCAGCAGCGGAGACTGCTCGCCGCGCTTCTCTTGCGAGGACGGCACCTGCCGCTACACGGGCGTGCGCAAGGCGGAGCAGGTGGGCTGTCTGATGGGCGCGGAGGCCGCGCTGGTGATGGTGGGACTGGCCGCCCTGGCCCTCCCCCGGAAGAAGCGTTAGGGGGGCGAGCGCATGCGGCTGGGGCTCAAGGCGGACAACCTGCTGGAGCGTGTGGCGGACTGGTTCAACCTGGCCCCCCAGCCCCTGGCCCACGCCTTCTTCGGGATGATGGCCTCACGCACGCTGATGGCGGGCGTGCGGCTGGGCATCTACGCGGCGCTGGCGGACGGCGCGGCCACGTCGGAGGCCCTGGCGGCGCGGTTGAAGCTGTCCCCGGAGGGAACGCGCTCGCTCTTGGAGGCGCTGGTGGCGTGCGAGGCGGTGGAGCGCCAGCGAGACGGCCGCTACCGACTGGCGTCGCGCTCGAAGCGCTGGCTGGACCCGCGCTCACCCAAGTACGTGGGCGCGTTCCTGGAGTTCAACTACGCGCAGTGGGATTGGTGGACGGGGCTGGAGGGCGTGGTGCGCTCGGGCGAGGCGGTGGACATCCACGACTTCGCGCCGGAGGACCCGCGCTGGCGCGACTACATCCACGCGATGCACCAGCTCGCCCGGCTGGCGGCGCCGGAAGTCGTGGGCGCCATCCCCCTGCCCCGAGGCGCCAAGAACCTGTTGGACCTGGGCGGCGCGCATGGCTGGTTCGCCGCGGAGCTGTGCCTTCGCCACCGGGGTCTGAAGGCCACGGTGCTGGATTTGGAAGGCAGCGTGCGCGTGGGGCGGGACATCATCGCCTCCGCGGGGCTGAGCCACCTGGTCACCCACCAGGCCGGGGACATCCTCACCGCGGAGCTGGGCGGCCTGTATGACGGCGTGCTGTTGTTCCAGGTGATGCACCACCTGACGCCCGCGCAGAACGTGGCGCTCCTGCGCCGCATCCGCGCCTCGCTGGCGCCCAAGGGGACGCTGGCCGTGCTGGAGTACCTGCGCGAGGACATCCAGGACCCGACCAGCTCGGCGCCCCTCATCGGCCTGCACTACTTCGTCACCTCGGGCGCGGACGCCTACACGCCCGCGGAGGTGGAGGGCTTCCTCGACGACGCGGGCTACCGCATCGAGAGCAGCCGGCCCATCCGAAACCTCCCCCTCCAGACGCTGTTGATCGCCCGACTCGACTGAGCGGTGCCCTGGCGGGCGGAGGGCCGTGCGCCCTTCTCGCGCCCGGAAACAGTCGGACAGGGTAGCCTCCGCCTCCGCTTCCCATGCTTCCAGAGACACCCCTCTCCGCAGACTCGCCAGACGTGGCGCTCGCCGTCGACCTCGACGGGACACTGGTGCGCACCGACACGCTGCACGAGAACCTGCTCGTGCTCTTCAAGCGCGCGCCCTGGCTGCTGCTGCTGCTGCCCCTGTGGGTGCTCAAGGGCAAGGCGTACTTCAAGGCGGAGGTCGCCCGGCGCGCGGGGCTGGATGCCACCCAGTTGCCGTACAACGAGGAGCTGCTCGCGTTCCTCCACGAGGAGAAGGCGCGAGGCCGCAAGCTGGTGCTGGCCACGGCGGCGGACCAGCGCATCGCCCAGGCTGTCGCCGCGCACCTGGGCCTCTTCGCGGAGGTCCACGCCAGCGACGGCACGGTGAACCTGTCCGGCGCGCGCAAGCTGGCGAAGCTGAAGGCGGCGCTGGGCGTGTTCGACTACGCGGGCAACGACGCGGTGGACCTGCCGCTGTGGCGCGAGGCTCGGCACATCGTCGTGGTCCACGCGCCCGCGGGCGTGCTGGAGAAGGCGCGAGGGCTGGGGCGCCACGTGCACCGCGTCTTCGACAAGCCCGGGGTGGGCCCGCGCGTCTGGGTGAAGGCGCTGCGCGTGCACCAGTGGGCGAAGAACGCGCTCGTCTTTGTGCCGGTGCTCGCCGCGCACAAGGCCGCGTCTCCTGACCTGTTGGCCCAGGCGGTGCTGGCCTTCGTGGCGTTCAGCCTGTGCGCGTCCAGCGTGTACGTGCTCAATGACCTGCTGGATTTGGACGCGGACCGGCGGCACCCGACGAAGAAGAAGCGTCCCTTCGCGGCCTGCGCGCTGCCGGTGAGCGTGGGCGTGGTGCTGGCGCCGGTGCTGCTCCTGGCCGGCGCGGCGGTGTGCCTGCTGTTGCCGCCCGCCTTCTCCGCGCTGCTGGCGACGTACTACGCGCTGACGCTGGCGTACTCGCTGCGCCTCAAGCAGGTGGTGATGCTGGACGTGCTGGTGCTGGCGGGCCTGTACACGGTGCGCATCTTCGGCGGCTCGCTGGCGGTGGGCGTGCCCACGTCGAGCTGGCTGCTCATGTTCAGCATGTTCCTCTTCCTGTCGCTCGCGCTGGTGAAGCGGCTGAGCGAGGTGCGCCGGCTGCGGCTGTCCAACGAGACGACCGCGCACGGGCGCGGGTACCTGGCGCAGGACTACGAGCAGCTCGCCAGCCTGGGCGCGGCGGCGGGCCAGGTGTCCGTGCTGGTGCTGGCGCTGTACATCACCTCGAAAGAGGTGACTGTCTATTACGACCACCCGGAGCGGCTGTGGCTGCTGTGTCCGGTGATGCTCTACTGGGTGGGCCGCATCTGGGTGCTGGCGCATCGCGGGCAGGTGAACGAGGACCCGCTCGTCTTCGCGCTCAAGGACAAGGTGAGCTACGCGGTGGGGCTCGTCTCCGCCCTGGTGCTGTGGGCGGCCACGTGAGAGGGCTTCCGCGATGAAGTCACTGGAGTCCTGGGGGCGCTACCCCCAAGTCGAGCAGAGCACGCAGACGCTGACGTGGCGCTCGGACGCGCTGCCGCGGGTGTCCGGCTCGGTGCTGCCGCACGGGCTGGGGCGCAGCTATGGCGACTCCTGCCTCAACGGGGGCGGAACGCTGCTGCTCACCTCGGGGCTGGACAAGCTCATCGCCTTCGACGCGGCCACGGGCGTGGTGCGCTGCGAGGCGGGCGTCACGCTGGACACGCTGTTGCGACTGGCGGCGCCGCGTGGCTGGTTCCTCCCGGTGACGCCGGGCACCAAGTACGTGACGGTGGGCGGCGCCATCGCCAACGACGTGCACGGGAAGAACCACCACCGGGGCGGGACGTTCGGCCGCTACGTGCGCCGCTTCGAGCTGGTGCGCTCGGATGGCAGCCGCCGCGTGTGCGCGCCGGACGAGAACCCGGACTGGTACGGCGCGACGATTGGCGGCCTGGGGCTCACGGGGCTCGTCACCTGGGCGGAAGTGCAGCTCAAGCCCATCAGCAACCCGTACGTGCTCCAGGAGACGGTGCCCTTCGGCAACCTGGACGAGTTCCTCGTTGTGGCGCGCGAGTCCGAGGCGGACCACGAGTTCACCATGGCGTGGGTGGACTGCCTGGCGCGCGGCAAGAAGGTGGGCCGGGGCCTGTTGTACCGGGGCAACTTCGCGCCGCCGCAGTTCGACGGGCTCCCGCTGGCGAAGAGCCACCTGTCGCACGGCATCGGCCTCGCGGTGCCGATGGACATGCCGGCGTTCTGCCTCAACCGGCTGTCGGTGTCGGCGTTCAACTGGCTCTACTTCCACCGGCAGAACGGCAAGCCCAAGCAGCGGCTGACGCACTACGACCCGTTCTTCTATCCGCTGGATGCCATCTACGCATGGAACCGCATCTACGGCAGCCGGGGCTTCCTCCAGTTCCAGTGCGTGGTGCCCTACTCCACCGCGCGCGACGCGCTGAAGGACATCCTGGAGCGCAGCTCGCGCGGCGGGCTGCCCAGCTTCCTGTCGGTTCTGAAGACCTTTGGTGACATCCCTTCGCCGGGGTGGCTGTCCTTTCCGCGCCAGGGTGTGACGCTGGCCATGGACTTCGCCAACCGGGGGGAGAAGACGTACCGGCTGGTGGAGGAGCTGGACCGGGTGACGCGCGAGGCGGGCGGCGCGGTGTACCCGGCGAAGGACGCGCGGATGAGTCCGGAGAGCTTCGCGGCATATTTCCCGCGCCGCTCGGAATTCGCGGGCTACATCGACCCGGCGTTCTCGTCGTCGTTCTGGCGGCGGATGCATCCGGTGGCCATGCCCTTCTCGCTGGAATCGGAGCGCGCTTCCGGAGCGCCGCATCCCAAGTCCCTGCTTGCGCTTCGCTGACCTCTCCCCGAGATTGCCGACCCCATGAAGAAAGTGCTCGTCCTCGGCGCCACCAGCGCCATTGCCCAGGCGACGGTGCGGCTGCTCGCCGCTCGCGGTGCCTCGCTGTACCTCGTGGGCCGCAACGCGGAGAACCTGGACGCGGTGGCGAAGGACGCCGCCACGCGGGGCGCCGCGAAGGTGGAGTCGAAGGCGGTGGACCTGAACGACTTCGCCGTGCACGAGGCGCTGGTGGACGGAGCGTTCCAGGCGCTGGGCGGGCTGGATGGCGTGGTGCTGGCGCATGGCGTGCTGGGAGACCAGGCGGAGGCGCAGCGCTCGTGGACGGCGACGGAGGCGGTGCTGCGCACCAACTTCCTGAGCGCGGCGTCACTGTTGACGGTGCTGGCCAACCGCTTCGAGGCGCAGAAGGCCGGCACGCTGGTGGTGATTTCGTCGGTGGCGGGAGACCGCGGCCGGCAGAGCAATTACGTGTACGGCACGTCGAAGGGCGCGCTGACCGTGTTCCTCCAGGGCCTGCGCAACCGGCTGGCGAAGTCCAACGTGGCGGTGGTGACGGTGAAGCCGGGTTTCGTGGACACACCGATGACGGCGCACCTGCCGAAGAACAAGCTGTTCGCCTCGCCGGAGAAGGTGGCACGTGGGCTGCTCAGCGCCGCCGATGCGCGCAAGAACGAGGTCTACGTTCCAGGCATCTGGGCGCTCATCATGCTCATCATCAAGAGCATCCCGGAATCCGTGTTCAAGAAGTTGAAGCTCTAGCTGTAAACGGACGACGTCAGCGGCGCGGCTTGTCGGACGGCCCTGCTATCTCCACACTCGGGGCATGGCCTACGGCAAACGCGAAACAGAGGGTGTCGCGACCCTCGCCGATATCGAGGCTCTGCCCGAGGGCGTCGTGGGCGAGGTCATCGAAGGAACGTTGTATGTGCATGCCCAGCCGCGTGCTGGGCATATGAATACCCTTGGAAGTCTGCATGCCCTGCTGTGGGGACCCTTCCAGCAGGGGAGTGGCGGGCCTGGAGGCTGGTGGATTCAGGTGGAGCCCGGCATCCGATTGGAAGGCTCACCGGAGTTCATCCCGGACGTCGCGGGCTGGAGGAAGGACCGGGTGGCACGGCTACCCACGGGTTCCTGGCTCGTAGCACCTGACTGGGCCTGCGAAATCCTGTCACCATCGACACGTTCGTATGACTTGAACATCAAGCAGCCGTTCTACGCGCGGATTGGCATCAAGCACCTGTGGTTCATCGACGTGGACGCACGCACCCTCACGGTGAGCGAGCTGCGCGACGGACACTGGCTCGTGCTGGGGACGTATGGCGAGGATGACGTCATCCGCGCCGCTCCGTTCGACGACATCGAACTGCAGCTCGGTGAGCTGTGGCCACTCGTGGAGACACCCGACACCGAGTAGCCACCTCCACGCGGCTCGTCGGCGGTGGTCCGCCCTTCGAGGACCTGGAGCTGCGCTGGGGCTGGCTCTGGCGCGCTCTTCAACAACGCACCGACTGAGCCAACCTCCAGCGCCGGCATGACACTCAGCGCACCGCCGGACGGAACCACGTCGGCTCGGCGCGCACGGACGTCCCACCGGTGAACATGCCGCTGGTGAAGAACGCGTTCTCGAAGAAGATGTACGGGTGCACCAGCTCCGGGCGACCGGCGGCGTCCAGCTTCGCCGACTGCGCCTCCGGAATCTCCACGTCCAGCGCGCGCAGGTTCGCCTCCAGTTGCTCCAACTTCGTCGCCCCGATGATGGTGGACGCCACCCCAGGCCTCCGGGTCACCCACGCCAGCGCCACCTGCGCGGGCGGCTTGTCCAGCTCCCGAGCCACCTCCATCAGCGTGTCCACGATGCGCCAGTTCTTCTCCGTGAAGAGCTTCGCCATCCCCGGGTTGCCACTCGCCTGGATGGCCGGCAGTCGCCCCTCCCCCTTCGCGAAGACGCCCTCCCGCGTGTACTTGCCCGACAACAACCCCGACGCCAGCGGGCTCCACGGGGTGATGCTCGCTCCCAGCGCCAGCGCGGCCGGGATGTGCTCCCGCTCGATGTTGCGCTCCACCAGCGAGTACTCCAGTTGCAACGCGACGACGCGCTCCCAGCCCTCGCGCTCCGCCAGCGTCTGCGCCCGCGCGAAGTACCAGGCCGGCACGTCCGACAGGCCGATGTAACGAATCTTCCCAGCCCTCACGAGGTCCGTCAGCGTGCTCATCACCTCCTCCATCGGAGTGATGCCGTCCCACGCGTGCATCCAGTACAGGTCCAGGTAGTCCGTCTTCAGCCGGCGCAGCGACCCCTCCACCGCGCGGTGGATGTTCTTGCGGCCGTTGCCTCCCGCGTTCGGGTCTCCAGGAGACGTGTTCACCGTGAACTTCGTCGCGATGACGGCGCCGTCACGCCCGCCCTGCTTCGCGAAGTAGTCCCCGATGATTTCCTCGCTCGTCCCGTTCGTGTAGCCGTCCGCCGTGTCGAGGAAGTTGCCCCCCGCCTCCAGGTAGCGGGCCAGCAGGCGGTGCGCCGTGTCCTTGGGACTGCCCCAGCCCCACTCCGTGCCGAACGTCATGGTCCCCAGGGCCAGCGGGCTCACCCGCAGCCCCGAGCGCCCCAGCAGGTGGTAGCGAGAAAGCGAGTCGATGCGGTTCGTCGTCGTCATGTGTGCCTCCGTGAATGACCTCAAAGTGCCGCCCGAGGGCTTTTCGGAGAAGAGGCACGGCGCGAAAGCACTGTTTAGAATGGCTTCACAATGGCACTGACCCCACTGAACGAGCTGGCCGTGTTCGTCTCCGTCGCCCGGCACAAGAGCTTCACCCGGGCCGCGAGAGAGCTGGGTGTCTCCACCTCCGCGGTGAGTCAGTCCGTGAAGCTGTTGGAGGAGCGCGTCCACCAGGCGTTGTTCTTTCGCACCACGCGCAACGTGTCGCTCACCGACGCTGGCCAGCGACTGCTGGAGCGCGCGGCCCCCGGGCTGGAGTCGGCCCTCAACGCGCTGGAGCACCTGTCCGCGGATGCCACGCAGCTCACCGGCACCCTGCGCCTCACGGTGCCCGGCATCGCGCTGGCCAGCGTCATCGAGCCGGTGCTGCCCCGCTTCCTCCGGGAGAATCCCCATGTCCACGCGGAGGTGCGCTTGTCGGACCAGTTCGTGGACATCGTCGAGGAGGGGCTCGACGCGGGACTGCGGCTGATGGAGGCCGTGGAGAAGGACATGGTGCAGTTGCGCCTCACACCCGCCTTCCGCTTCATGGTCCTCGCCTCACCGGCCTATCTGAAGCGCCACGGCACCCCGATGCGCCCCGAGGACCTGGCGAAACATGACTGCATCACCTACCGCGCGCCCACGACGGGCCTGCCCTATCACTGGGAGCTGGAGCGAGGACGCAAGGAGGTGCGAGTCCAGGTGAAGGGCCAGCTGGCCACGGACAATGCCGAGGTCATGTTCCGCATGGCGGTGGCGGGCGTGGGGCTGACCTACCTGGCGGAGCTGCAGGTCGCCCCCGCCCTGCGCGCGGGAACCCTCGTGCCGGTGCTGGAGGACTGGGCGCCCTCTGTCCCAGGCATCTTCCTGTACTACCCCCACCGGGCCCAAGCCTCGCCCCCGCTGCGCGCCTTCATCACCCTGGCGCGCAAGCTGCTCCCCACGAAGGGCCTCGACTGAGCGGACCTCTCACGAAGCCGACAACGACGGCTCCGCGAGGAACGCCAGCGCCGTGCGCTCGAAGGCCTCACGCTGCTGCTCGCCATTGATGCGCCGGGCCTGACATCGCGGCGCTAGTCGATTGCTCCGTCGATGATCTTCTTCGCGACGCCGAACGAGAAGCCCGCGCGAGCCAGCGACGCGAGGTCGCGTTTGCGATTCTCGTCTCGCTTCGCCAGGTCCTTGCGGAAGGGACCCAGTCGCTTCTTCCGGGCCCAGATGCGCGCGGCGTCCTCGTCGGAGACCTCCGCGGTGGCCAGCGCCACCTTGCGCTGCACCAGGTCCGCGGCCACGCCCTTCATCCGCAGCTTCTGGGCAATCATCCGAGTGCTGCGACCGGAGGCGCGCAGCGACTGTGCCTTCATCCCCGCGTAGGCGTCGTCATTGATGAGGTTGTTGCGGACGAGCTTCTGCGTGAGCGCGTCAATCCACCCGAGCGCCTCGGCGCGGTCTCCGCCGTGCTCCTTCACCGAGCGGTCCACCCGGCGCACCAGCACGCGCTTCAACTGACTCACCGTGGAGGCGTAGCGCTTGAGGTAGTGGAGCGCCACGTTCTCCAGATAGCGGGCGGACACCTTCCGAGGCCGCTTCTGCTTCCTGGGGGGCCTGCTGTCCTGTCCGGTCCGGTCGTCGTCCACGTGGCCCCCTATCTACCAGGGGCGTCTGACTCGGACGCGAAACAAGAGCCCACAGGTCCCCCCAACACCGAGCGGGCCGCCGAGCGGCGCTCTCGCCTCCTCGCGACTCAGCGAGTTGGAGCGACACAGCTCACAGGCACGGGTGTCCCAGGCGCCAGGGCCTCGCAGAGCGGAGTCCCCGAGGCGTCCTGCAACGTCACCCCCAGCCACGTGGCCAGCGTGGGCGCCAGGTCCAGCGGCGTGACGGGCCGCCCCTGACGCACGGCGGGAAGCCCCTGGCCGAAGAGGACGAGCGGCACGTGGATGTCGTACTCGTACGGCGTGCCGTGGGTGCTCGCGTGCTCGTCGTCCGGAGCCAACAGCACATGCGGGTCCGCGATGATGACCAACTCCCCGGACCGCTCGGGCACGTACTCGCCGCGCACCCTCCGCGCGAAGCCCTGCTCACGGCCCACGCGCACGTCCTCGGCGGAGACGACGTCGGCGATTCCCGGCAGCGCACGGACCGCCTTGCTCGCGACCTCGACCGCCACTTCCAACCGGACCTTCCGTGCCTTCAGTCGCGCCTGCCGCAGATACAGGTGCGGCGTGATGAAGGCCTCCACCCAATCGTCCGGTCCGAACGCCTGGTCCAGCGCCGCGTCCACCGCGCGCGTCACGAGCACCCCCGACATGCGCTGCTCCGCCCGAGCCGGCGCGGGCGCCATCCCGTGGTCCGCGCTCACGGCCACCAGCACCTTCGACAAGCCCAGCTCTCGCTCCAATGAATCCAGGAACGCGGCCAGTGCCCTGTCCAGCCTGAGCAACATGTCCACCGTCTCGTGGCTCTCCGGGCCGAAGCCGTGGCTCACCACGTCCACGCTCGACATGCCGATGGCCAGCAAGTCCCTGGCACCGGGGCGCTGCCCCAGCGCTTCGGCGCGCACGCCCGCGAGCGCGAACTCGAACAACTTCTCCGCACCCAGCGGCGTGTAGAGGAAGGCGTCCTCCGTCGTGAGCGGATGGGGGAACGTGCGTCCCAGTCCCTCGGGTGGACGCTCGCGCGCATCGTCATCCGGCCCCAGGGCGGCGTACGTCGCCAGCTCCGCGCCTCGCGCCCACGCTCCGCCCTTCTGGGAGACCTGGGCCTCGTTCCAGGTGGAGACCCACGGCGGCAGGTGCTCCGCGTGGTGGCGGCTCGTCGTGAAGCCCTTCGTGTCCCACCAGTACGCCTGTCCCCGGTGGCCTCCCAACATGATGGCGGCGCGGTCCTTCAACGAGACGGACAGCACGCGCGAGGAAGCCCCATGCGTCGCGAGCAACCTGTCTCCCAACGTCGATATTCGGAGTCGCCGGGGTGACACGCCCTTGCCCTTCGGGTCATCCAGCGGAGGGCTCGCGGAGTCGCGCACACAGCTCACCTCCGCGCCGGACTCCCGCTCGTACCACTCGTTGGAGATGATGCCATGCACCCCCGGCAGCGCCCCGGTCGCCAGCGTGGCATGTCCCGGACACGTCTTCGTCGTCGCATAGGGATAGCGCGCGGAGTCGAAGACGGTGCCGCCCTCCAGCAACCTGCGGAAACCTCCCGGCCCCATCCGATGACGCCAGCGCTCCAGGTCGTCGTAGCGCAGCCCATCGAACACCAGGAACACCACCAGCGACGGACTCGCCACCTCCACCGAAGGCGCCACGGCCCGCGCGCCCCCTGGTGCAGGGGCCACCACTCGCGAGCCTGGCTTGCCGAGAGACACCTCCTTCGCCACTCCCGCCCCCGCCCCCAGCGCCATCCACAACCAGCCACACGAAACGAGTGCCCGCTTCAACGAACCCGCCATGACTCCACCTCCGACACCGCGCATCCGGCGATGTGGAGGGCATCCTGCGAGCGCCCTGCTCCATCAATCCAATGGATAGACTGGATACAGCCGATAGAATCATTCGATGGACCTGGACCCCCGCTACCTGGAGACCTTCCTGACGGTGAGCCGCGAGCGGGGCTTCAGCCGCGCGGCCACGGTGCTGCACCGGACGCAGCCCGCGGTGAGCTACCAGATTCATCAACTGGAGCAGCAGCTCGGCACCGTGCTCTTCGACCGCACGACACGGCGACTCACGTTGACCGACGCGGGCACGAAGCTGCACGCGCTCTGTGAGCGCTTCTTCGGCGAGTTCGGGCAGCTCGCGCGCTCCTTCAAGGAAGGTGACACCCGGCCCGCGCCGCTGCGCATCGCCTCCGTGAGCGGCTTCGGCCGCTATGTGCTCTATCCCCTCCTCTCGCGCGAGCTGGCCGCGTCGCCGTACTCGCTCCGCTTCCCCACCGCGGACCAGGTCTTCACCGCCCTGGAGGACGGCGCCTGCGACGTGGGCTTCGTCTACCGGCCCCACGTGTCCAGCCGACTGCTCACGGCTCCCGTGTGGAGAGAGGAGCTCGTGCTCGTCGGCCCGCCAAAGGCCCGGGGACGCGCGTTCCCCCAGCTCGCGGACTTCGAGGACCTGGCCTTCATCACCTATGACGAGTGCGAGTACGTCTTCGGCAAGTGGTTCGAGGGCCACTACGGACGACAGCCGCGCTCCGTGCGAGGCACGTACCACTTCGAGGAGCTGGAGGAGGTGCTGGGCACCGTCGCCGCCGGTCACGGCTGGTCCATCCTCCCCGACCACTGTGTCGCCCAGGCCGCGCGTGAGGGCACCGTCGTCGTGCCCTCCGCACCGAGCCGCCAGCCGGTGGTCAATCTCATCTACGCCGTGCAGCGGGCGAGCGCTCCGGAGAACCCCCTGGCCCACCGAATCATCGAAGCCCTGCGCACCCGGAGCGAGCAGCGTGGACACGCCCCCAAGCCGCGACGGAAGGCGCCTCGACGCACCGCACGATAGGCGGCCCTGCTCTCACGCCGTCACCGGGCAACCCTTGTTTGGGGCATGAGCCGCTCACTGACTACGATTGAGCGCCAGAGACCAACCATGACCACCGCCACCCCTCTTGCCTCCGAACCAGGGCCCATCGCGCCCGTGGCCCCCATCACCGCGGCGCCAGAGCCCGCCCCCTGGCGCCTGGCGACGCGCGTCGCGTTCCGCTTCGTCTTCGCCTACGTCCTCCTCTACAACTTCGCCTTCCCGTTGGACACGCTGCCCGTCATCGGCGAACACCTGTCCACGGCCATCTCGGACTTCTGGGAGCTCGTCGTGCCTTGGGTCTTCAGGCACGTGGTCGGCGGGCCTGAGCTGTCCATCGCCATGTCCGGCAGTGGGGACAAGGCCTTCAACTACGCGCAGACGGGCCTCTTCCTGGCACTCGCCCTCATCGTCGCGTGCGTGTGGTCATTCATCGACCGGCAGCGCACGCGGTACGCGAAGGCCCACGACCTCCTGCGCGTCTACGTCCGCTACGTCCTGGCCATGACCATGCTGTCCTATGGCTTCTCCAAGCTCTTCAAGACGCAGTTCCCCTTCCCGTCCATGGACAAGCTGACCCAGTCCGTGGGCGAGCTGTCTCCCATGGGGCTCCTGTGGACCTTCATGGGCTACTCCCCCGGCTACAACCTCTTCACCGGAGGCGCGGAGGTGTTGGGCGGGCTGCTGCTCTTCTTCCGGCGCACCACGACGCTCGGCGCGCTGGTCGTCATCGGCGTCATGTCCAACGTGGTGGCGCTCAACTTCTTCTACGACGTCCCCGTCAAGCTCTACTCCACCCATCTCCTCCTCTTCGCCGTCCTCCTGCTGCTGCCGGACCTGCGACGCCTGGCCGACGTCCTCGTGCTCAACCGCGCCACGCAACCCGTCGCGCTCGCCACGCCCTTCACCTTCTCCCTTCGCACCACCTGGGCGCTGCTGGGCGTGAAGCTCCTCTTCATCGGCTGGATGCTCTACTTCTTCACGAGCAGGAGGCTGGAGGCGTACTCGACGTGGGGAGCGGGCGCGCCCCGTCCTCCGCTCCATGGGCTCTATGAGGTCGAGTCCTTCACGAGAGCGGGCGCGGTGCTGCCTCCGCTCCTGGGCGACACGACGCGCTGGCGCGGCTTCTCCATCGGCCGCGGCAACTGGCTGACACTCCGGAAGATGGATGGCTCCAAGCAGAACTTCCAGGCGACGGGGAGCGTGGAGGACCGGACGCTCGTGCTCACCGAAGGAGCCGGTGAGGACTCGAAGAAGACGACCCTCACCCTGGAGCAGCCAGACGCCGAGCACCTGGTCCTCCAGGGCACCTTCGAGGGCGCCGCCATCGACGTCCGCGCGCGCAAGGTGGACACGTCGAAGTTCCAGCTCCTCAACCGGGGCTTCCACTGGGTCCAGGAGGCGCCGTTCAACCGCTGACGTGACTAATCGACGGCCACCGCGTCCTGGTGACAGAGCCCCGCCAGGGCGGCGGCCGTCGCGGGCAGCGGCTCCACGTAGCGTCCCTCGCCGAAGCCGAGCGCCCAGAAGCGCGGGCGCACCTCTTCACGCGCGAGCAGTCGCAGCAGCAGGAACTTCGCCTCGTCCTGCCCGTCGAAGGCCATGGGGAAGGTGTTGTGGTGCATGGCCACGGACGTGGAGGAGCTCAGCACCTTGTGCGCATCCAGGGCCTCGCGCGGCCCCATGTGCACCGTGTGGATGATGCGCGGGCGGAACGCGCCAATCGGCAGCACCGACAGCCGCATGGGCCCGAAGCGCGCGGCCACCATGGAGAAGTGCGGCCCGAAGCCCGTGTCTCCCGCGAAGAGCACTGGCCCTCCCGTGGTGGAGATGACGTAGCCGGCCCACAGCGTCTCCGACACGTCCGTGAGCCCCCGGTTGGAGCGGTGCTGCGCGGGCACCGCCGTCACCTTCACCTCCGGCGTCACGTCCGTGGACTGCCACCAGTCCAGTTCCTCCACGTTCCGGAAGCCCTCGCCCTTCAGCAGCGCCTTGTTGCCCAGGCCGACGATGAAGCGCGGATGGTGCGCCTGCTCCAGCCGGCGCAGCGTGGGCAGGTCCATGTGGTCATAGTGGTTGTGGCTCACCACCACCACGTGGATGGGCGGCAGGTCCTCGAAGCGGATGCCCGGCGGATGCACGCGCTTGGGCCCCACGAAGGGCACCGGGCTGGGCCGGTCCGAGTAGATGGGGTCCGTCAGCACATTCACCCCATCCGCCTGGAGCAGCACCGTGGCGTGGTTGATGAGCGTCACCCTCAGCCTGCCCGGCCCCACCTGCTCCGGAGCGGGCCTGCCCGGCGGCAGCTCCTCGTACTCCCGCAACGCGCCGCGAGGCTCCTTCAGCGCCGCCTCCACCAGCGCCGTCGCCTCCAGTTCCGGCGCGTCCCCGATGTTGTGGAACTTCTCTCCGTCGAAGTGCGCCAGCGGCGGCCCCTGGTGACTGGGGCCCGCGAAGAGGCAGCCACCGAGCAGCGGCGCGCACAGCAACAGGAACAGAACCGTCGAGGTGGGGGACTGGCGGTCCAGAGACATGGCGACGACGCTCCATCGAGGCGACACACGCACCCTCCGGCCAGGGCGCGGCTGGGGACCCATCGTAACGACAGGGGGGACGACGCGCAGGACTCTTCAGGGGGACGTGGCGACCTGGGGCTTCTTGGCGACGGGCGCCGCTCCGAGCTTGTGCTCTCGCAGCCACGCCACCGTGTCCCGCAGCGTCTCCTCCAACGGACGGAACGCCGCCCCCAGCTCTCGCCGCGCCTTCGTCGAGTCCACGCGCAGCTTCGCGTGCATGGTGCGCACGCCCTCCACCGTCAGCGACGTCTCTCCGCCCGTCAGCCGAGCCCACGTCTGCCCCGCCACCCCCAGGGCCACCGCCAGCGCATGCGGCAGCGTCCGGCGCGGCCCCTTCACCCCCGTCACCCGCTCGAGCGTCTGGGAGAGGGTGGCCAGGTCCACGAACTCGCCGCCCACCAGGTACCGCTCGCCCGCACGGCCCTTTTCGGCCGCCACCACCGTGGCCTGGGCCACGTCGCGCGCATCCACCAGTGACCCGCCTCCGTCGAGCAGCGCCGGCATCTTCCCCGCGAGGAAATCCAGGACGAACTGGCCCGCGCCCGTGGGGCCCGAGTCCCAGGGCCCGAACATCCACCCCGGCAGGACGTAGACCACCTCCAGGCCCGAGCGCGCGCTGAAGGCATTCAGCTCCCGCTCCGACTCCACCTTGCTCTTGAAGTACAGGTTGGAGGAGGCCACGGGCGCGGGCGGCGTCGCCTCGTCTCCGGCCGAGCCGTCCGGCTTCGTCCCCACTGTGCCCGAGGAGCTGATGTCCACGAAGCGCTTCACCCCGCGCTGGCGCGCCGCCTCGGCCAGCTCCACCGTGGCCTTCACGTTGATGGCATACAGCTTCGGCCAGTGGTCGCCGGCCGCGTAGTATTCGCGGAAGTAGGCCGCCGTGTGGATGACCACGTCACACCCTTCCAGCGCGGCCGCGAAGCCCTTCACGTCCTGCATGTCCCCTTCCACCACCTCCACTCCCGCAAGCCCCCCCAGCACCTTGCGCGCCTTCGACGGCGAGCGGGCCAGCGCCCGCACCGTGTGCCCTCCGGCCACCAGCGCCCGCACCACGTTGGTCCCCAACAGGCCCGTGCTTCCCGTCACGAATGCGCGCATCCCGCGCCTCCAATCAATATGAACACCGCTCAGATAAGAGTCGGTCTTAACGGTGTCAAGATGAACGACCCAGGAAGGGAGCAGGGGCGATGACGACCCGGGGCGTGAAGAAGCCGGCCGCGCCGCGACGGCGGGCCTACCACCATGGGGACCTGCGCCAGGCCCTGGTGGACGCGACGCTGAAGCTCATCGCGACGGAGGACGTGGGCGCGGTGTCGCTGCGCGAAGTCGCCCGGCGGGCCGGAGTCACGGCGGCGGCGCCCTATCACCACTTCCGGGACAAGGATGCGCTCCTGGCGGCGGTGGCGGAAGAGGGCTACCGGGCGCTCAACCAGCGGATGGACGAGGCGCTGTCGAGCGTCCGGGCACCTCGCACCGACAGCCAGCTGCGAGCGCTCGCCCGGTGCTACGTGCGCTTCGCCGTGGAGCACCCCGCGCACTACCGCGTCATGTTCCGGCCCGAGTGGAGCGACGAGGAGAAGTACGCGAGCCTGCACACCGAGGGCATGCGCGCCTACGGGCGGCTCCAGGCGCTGGCCCAGGAGGCGAAGGAGGCCACGGGCGACAAGGTGGACATGGACACGCTGGCCTTCACCATCTGGGCCTGGGTGCACGGCCTGGCCGCGCTGTGGAACGAGGGGCCGCTGCGCAAGAAGTCCCGGAGTGACTCCATCGAGCCGCTGCTGGAGCGCTCCACGGAGCTGTTCGTCGGGTGGGTGATGGCGAAGTAGCGCCCGTCACGCCACGACGGCGTGGAGGATTTTCTCGAACAGCCAGGGGTTTCGACCCAGCAGGCGGACGATGGGGCGCCGCAGCCCGGGCCTTCGCGCCAGCATGAGCAGCGCGCGCGTGGCCCACGCGTACTTGCGGAACACCTGCTGGAAGCGCTGCTCGTAGGGGCGCAGCACCTGACTCGTCGCGCCCTTCGTCAGCGCGTCCGGCAGCAGCGTCCCCAGCGACTCCGCGCACGCGAAGGCCAGCGACAGGCCTTCGCCCGTCAGCGCGTCCACATAGCCCGCGGCGTCACCCACGAGCGCGAAGCGGTCCGCCACGCGCACCCGCGCCACTCGCGCCAGCGGCCCCGCGCCGCGCACCTGCGAGTCCGGCGCCGCGATGAGCAGCCGCTCCTGGAGTCGGGGGAAGCGCGCGAGCAGCGAGTCGAAGCCCACGCGTCCTTCGACTCCGCCGTCTTCCCACAGGAAGGCCAGGCCCACGCGGCGCGCGCCTGCGGGCGTCACGTAGGCCTCCACGCCGTCGGCGAAGTGCACTTCGACATAGGGCGTCCACGGGGCCAGTTGGAAGTGCCTGCGCAGGCCGAAGCGGCGAGGGCCCTCCGTGTCCACCTCCAGCCCCTCCGCGCGCCGCAGCGGGGAGGCCAGCCCGTCCGCCGCCACCAGCATGCGCGCCTCCACGGGCCCCTCCGCCGTCTCCAGCGTCACCCCGTCGTGCCCGCGCCGATGCGACAGCACCTGCGTGCGCTCGCGCAGCTCCACTCCCACGTCTCGCGCCCGTGCCACCAGCGCCGACGAGAGCGCCACGCGCCGCACGCCCAGCCCTCCGGGGCCCGGCAGCAGGCCCTCCGCCGTGCTGCCGTCCTCCTGCACGTAGCGGATGCCCACGAAGGGCGAGCTCTCCGCGCGGTCCAGGTATGCCAGCGCGCCCAGGCGCTCCAATGCAGCGAGTCCGGAGGGCATCAGCCCCTCGCCGCAGGCCTTGTCCGCGGGCAGCGTCGCGCGCTCCAGGACGACGGTGTTCAGCCCGCGCACCGTGGTGTGGATGGCCACAGCCAATCCCGCTGGCCCTCCGCCCACCACGGCTACGTCATACCGTCTCACGTCTCGTGCTCCGCATGGGCCATGGCCAGCGCGTCGCGCGCCACCTCCACCGCCATGCCCACCCTGCACCGTCTCACGTCTCGTGCTCCACATGGGCCATGGCCAGCGCGCCGTGCTCCATCTCCGCCGCCATGCCCACCATGCACCGTCTCACGACTCGTGCTCCGCCCGAGCCATGGCCAGCGCGCTGCGCGCCATCTCCACCGCCATGCCCACCATGCCCACCTTCTTGGGCGGCGTCAGCTCTTCGGCCAGGTAGCGACGCAGCGCCTCGCCCCGGCGCAGCTTGCCGCTCGACGTCCGGGGCAGCGTCCCCGGCTCCAGCAGCTTCACCGTGTGGGGCCTGACGCCCGTGGCCTCCACCACCGCCGCGCGGATGCGCTCCTCGACGTTCGCCGCCTCCTCCTCGCCGCCACGCTCCGCGAGGATGAGCAGCGCCTCGTCCTGGCCGCCCTCGGGCGTGAAGCCCAGGGCCACCGCGCAGCCCGTGCGCACACCCTCCACCGCCTGAAGCGGCTCCTCGAAGGACTGCGGCGCGTGGTTGGCGCCCCGGATGATGACCACGTCCTTCGCGCGGCCCGTCAGGTACAGCTCGCCGTCCGCGATGAAGCCCTGGTCTCCCGTGTCCAGCCAGCCATCCAGCGTCAGCGCGCGCCGCGTGGCGAGCGCGTCACCGAAGTAGCTCTCCATCAACGAGGGACCTCGCGTGAAGACACTTCCCACGTGCTTGTCCTGCAGCACGGCGCCCTGCGCGTCGCGCACCTCCACCTCGAAGCCCGCCACCGGCGAGCCCACGCTCACCAACTGTCGCGAGCCTTCCGCCACCCGCCCTTCGCACGCCAGCACCGTCGGGTCCACGCCCAGCGAGCGCGGCCCCCGGCCGTCCGGAGGGAAGGTCACCGCGAGCGAAGCCTCCGACAACCCGTACACCGGCCGCAGCGCCCTCGGGGAGAAGCCCCAGCGCTCGAAGCGCTCCGCGAAGCGCCGCAGCGTCTCCGCCGACACCGGCTCCGCGCCGTTGAGCGCGTGCTTCCACGACGACAGGTCCACGCCCTCCATCTCCGCGTCCTTCACCCGCTTCAGGCACAGGCCATAGGCGAAGTTCGGCGCGGGAGAGATGAAGCCCCGGTGCCGAGACAGCGCGCGCAGCCACAGCGCGGGCCTCGCCAGGAAGACCTCCGGCGGAATCAGCACCAGGTGCCCGGGGTAGTGCAGCGCGGACAGCAGACAGCCGATGAGCCCCATGTCGTGGTACAGCGGCAGCCAGCTCACGCCCACGCGCGGCGTGTCGTTCGCCGGTGGCAGCGGCATCGCCACCTCCAGCGCCATCACCTGCGACAACAGCGCCCCCTGCGTCAGCGCCACCGGCTTCGGGTCCACCGTGGAGCCGGAGGAGAACTGGATGAGGCCCAGCGCCGTCGGGCCCACCGGCACCTCGAGCTCGTCGTCGCCTCGCGACACCTCCTCCACGGTGTGACAGCCCAGGCGAGGACGGGACCTCTCCACGCTGGGCCCCAACAGCAGCCGCACGCGCGAGTCCGTCAGCACCAGACTGGCCCCCGTCACCTGGAGCATCCGCGCGGTGGCCCGGTGGTACTCGTCCAGGCGCCCCAGCCGCACGGGTGGGTACAGCGGCACCGGCACCGCGCCCGCGAGCAGCGTCCCGAAGAAGGCATCCATGAAGCCCGGCGAGGTGGGCAGCAGCAACGCCACCCGCTCCCCCTCGCGCACGCCCAGCCGCGAAAGCCCCGCCGCCGTGTGCCGCGCGCGACGGTACACCTCGCCCCAGGGCAGCGACTCCTCGCGCTCGGCCGCGTCGACGAACGTCAGCTTGAAGGGCGTCTGCCCGGCGGCCGCGAGCATCGCGTTCACCGTGGGGAAGCGCACCTTTGGCAGCGTGGGCCCTCTCACGAGCGGACCTCCGTGGGCGGGCGCGCCGTCGAGGCGACCCGGCGCACCACCAGCTTCGCCAGGTCCGACACCGTGCGCACCCCCTGCGCGTCCTCTTCCGACAGGCGGATGCGGAAGCGGTTCTCCAGCCCCACCGCCAGCACCGTCAGCCCCAGGCTGTCGAGTTGCAAATCCCTGACGAGGTCGTGCTGGGGCTCCACCACGCCCTTCCACTCCAGCTCATCGGCGGCGATGCGACGAATCTCCGCCACGACTTCCAGTTCGAGTTCAGCCACGGGGCACCTCGGGGAGGAAACGGGGACGGTGGGAGAAGGCGCGCGCGTACGCGTCCCCCAGCGCTGCCTCTTCCGCGCGGATGCGCACGGAGAGCAGCACCAGGTTCCCCACCGAGAAGAACACGGCCGTCCACCAGGCACCGTGGATGAGCGGCACGCTCACCAGCTCCAGCACCACCGCGACGTAGTTGGGATGGCGCAGGAAGCGGTACGGCCCGCCCACCACCGGCGGCAGGTCCGGCACGACGATGATGCGCGAGTTCCAGCGCGGGCCCAGCGTGGTGATGGCCCAGTAGCGCAGCCCCTGCGCCGCCACCGCGCACCCCAGCGCCACCCAGCTCCACACCCCCAGGAAGGGCCGGTGCAGGAGCAACACCTCCGCCAGGCACGCCCCGAGGAAGAGCGTGTGGAACACCACCATGAAGCGGTAGTGCGGCTGTCCCGTCTCCACCCCGCCCCGCGCGAAGGCCCAGTCGGCGTTGCGCTTGGAGAGCACCAGCTCCACCCCTCGCTCCACCCCGAGCAGGCCCATGTAGCCCAGGAAGACGGCCTGTGTGGTGGTCACCATCGCAAGAGCACCATCTCCGCGCAGAAGCCAGGGCCCATGGCCATCATCAATCCGTACTCACCGGGCTTCGCCGCCACCTGGTCCAGCGTCTCCCCCAACACGAACAACACCGAGGCCGACGACAGATTCCCCACTTCGCGCAAGGACGCCCAGGAGCGCGCCAGCGCGTCCTTGGGCAGCTCCAGCGCCTCCTCGAAGGACTCCAGCACCTTGGGCCCTCCCGTGTGCGCCACCCAGTGACGGATGTCACCGCGCTTCAACCCCTGCGTCGCGAGGAAGCCGTCCACGTTGCCCTGGATGTGGTCCTTCACCAATTGGGGCACCTTCGCGGACAGGACGACCTTGAAGCCCGAGTCCACGACGTCCCAGCCCATGATGCGCTCGGAGTCCGGATAGAACACCGAGCGCGACGCCACCACCCGGGGCCCCTTCGCGCCGGGAGCATCGGCGCCCCTGAGCACCGCGCAGGCCGCGCCGTCGCCGAAGAGGCCGGAGGCGATGATGTTGGGGATGGACAGGTCCTCGCGCTGCAGCGTCAGCGAGCACAGCTCCGCGGAGAGGACGAGCGCGGTGTGCGTGGGGAAGGCGCGCAGGTAGTCCGCCGCCCGCGCCATGCCCGCCGCGCCCGCGACGCAGCCGAGCCCGAAGATGGGCGTGCGCTTGAAGTCCTCGCGGAAGCGCAGCCGGTTGGCCAGCCGCGCCTCGATGCTGGGCGTGGCGATGCCCGTCACGGTGACGAAGAAGACGTGGTCCACGTCCGCGGGCGTCAGCTCCGCCCGCTCCAGCGCCTGTCGCACCACGACTTCACCGAGCGCCGTGGCCTCGCGAATCCAGGCGTCGTTGCGCTGTTGGAAGGTCACGAGCGAGGGGTATGCATCGATGGGCAGCGCCAGGTAGCGGCCCCCCACCTGCACGTTGCGGTGCAGCTCTTCGAGTCGCTCCAGGTTGAAGTGGCGTTTGGCCCACAGCTCCCGGAAGGCCGCGATGAGCTGTTCCTGCGAGGCATAATGTGGCGGGAGCGCCCGACCCACCGAACGAATGAAGGGCGCGCTGCTGTCCTGGCCGGATGCGCTATGCATGAAGGTCTCGGGTCCGTGCGGCGGTCAGGACCCCACGCTTAGCTGGAACTCGGGACAGACGCGATATGGCACGCGGGGACTTGAACGAGTCCTGACGCCGGGCGCCCCTCACACTGTCGCGCGGTCGACGGCGAACTCCCCCTGGGAAGGAGGGGCTGGGACTCCCTGTCACACGTCGGACAGCGCTCGTCGGACCCGCAACCTTGGACACGCCTTGGGCAAGGCTTCTCCGGGCGGCCAGGGGCCGCTAGCGTGCGCGGCGATGCGTCCTTCGAACGTCGTACTTCTCGCACTGCTGCTCGGGACCACCGCCTGTGGTCACTCGGCCCGCATTCCCTCCCTGCCCGCGAGCCACGGGCACCTGTCCCGCGCCATGGGGCACTACCTGGACCCGATGGCCGAGCGGCAAGAGGCTTTCCTGGGCGGGGTCGGCCCGCTCTACGACCCCGCGCCGACCGTCGTCGTGGAGCCGGCACAGGCTCGGGCCATCTTCGCCGAAGCGGTCCAGGTGCTCTCGGGCACGGCCACCGAGGAGCAGGTGAAGCAGGCATCCCAGGACCTCAGCGCGGCCTGTGACGCGGAGCTGGAAGAGGCGTGCACGTACCAGCGTGAGCAGTACCAGCACCCGACGAAGCTCGAAGGCAAGCCGCCCGAGATGACCCGGGCAGCCGTGAACAAGAGAGCCATGGCCGTGGCGATCGTCTCCTGTCGCCTCGGGACGGACGGTATCGTCAGGGACATCCAGGTGGTGGAGGCCGCGCCCTATGGGCTCACGGAGGCCCTGATCACCACGCTGCGCGAGTCGAAGTACCAGCCGGCGATGCTGGCGGGGCACCCCATCGAGATTCCGTACACCTTCCAGCTCAACACGACGTTCAGCCGCGTGGCCCCCAATTCCCAGCAGGAGTTGGAATGGGCTCGGACCCGGGCACAGAGATTTCCGAGCAGCCCCTCCGCCTGGGCGCACCTGGCGCGCGTGCTCGCCCGAGATTTGCCCGACGACCCCTGGTATCCGAACGCGCTGCGATACCTAAACCTCACGTCGCCCACGTATTGGTGGGCCGCGGCGGAGCTGGCGTGGCTGCACGCCAAGGCCGGCCGTTACGCGGAGGCGGAGCCGCTGGCGCGCATGGCGCGGAAGACCGGCTCCCAGAATCCCTACGTGCTGGAGACGGCGGCGCTGGTGGCCTTCCACCAAGGCCAGTGCAAGCAGGCCGTGCTCGACCAGCAGCGCGCCATCGCGAAGCTCCCGGCCGAGTGGCCCCAGGAGGAACAGGCGCGATTCAAGAGCGCGCTGGCGGAGTACCAGCGCCAGTGCCCGTCGGACGCGCCCGCGCCAGCAACCCCTCAAACCCCCGTGGCCCAGGAGCCAGCGCCCCAGCAGGACACGTCCACCCAGGGCTCCTGACTCGACTCAGGAGCGCACGCGGCATCGACCTCGCGGGGCGCAACGCTCACGCCCCCGGCGATGACGCCTTCGCCCAGGCAAGCCCTTCAGCGAGGCGAACGAATCCGCGCGGCGTCGCGGCGAACCACGACAGCTCGCGGCGCCTGCTTCGGACGTGCGCCGAGCGCCAGCAGCACCAACACCAGCGCCATCCATCCCAGGCCGCTCGGCGCCGCGCTGCAGCCCCCGTCATCGTCCTCGGGGTCCTTGGGGCCGGGCGTCACGTCGACACACGGCGCGCCCGTCGCATCCGCCGTGAGGCAGAGCGTCCCGTAGCGGCCCACGCCCTCGTGGCGGCCATCCACCACCGCGATGATGACCTGGCTCGCATCCGACGCGGCCACCTTCGCGGACAGCGTGCCGGAGCCCTCCGCGCGCGACACGCGCAGCACCTGCGTGTCCGTCACCGCCGCCACCAGCAGGTGCAGCTTCGCGGGGTCCTCGCCGGCATTGAGCGTGTACGTGGCCAGCACCTCCGCCGCGCCGCCGGGCACCTCGAAGTAGCGCGTCGACGCGGTCGTCACCCGGACCTCCGCCTCCTGCGTGGGCAGCGTCCTGGCCGACGGCGCCAGCCCGTCATACCCGCCGCCTCGCGAATAGCCCTGGTCGACGCGCGCCCGCGCGCCCGTGGAGAGGTTCCACTGCGAGAACTCGGTGAAGGCCGCGTCGAAGTCCGCGCCCCACTCGCGACGCAGCACCGTGTCCAGCAGCACGTACCAGGGCACCGTCGGCGACATGAGGCTCTCCTGCCACAGCGCCAGGATGGCCCTGTCTCCAAAGCGCTCGCCCAGGTACTGGAAGAACACCCCCGCGCCATAGCTGAACGACGCGGCCGGCCCCGTCGGGTCCAGCACGAGGCTCCGGTCCGTCCGGGAGAGATACGACGAGGAGAACTGCTCCAGGTCATCGAGCGACCCGTCGAAGCGCTCGCTGGCCCACACCGCCGACCCCTCCGACGCCACGCTGCCCAGGCCCGGCCGATAGGCCGCCTGCACCGCGTGGAAGAACTCGTGGCTGGCCAGGATGCTCACCGCGGCTTCGAACGAGGGGTAGTCGTACCCCGTGAAGTCGTTCTCCTGGAGCATGTGCCCCACGCACCTCCGGTCCTCTTCCTCGCAGCCATCCAGCCGGAAGGCACCGTCCGCCCGGCCCGCGAAGTCCACGAGGTACACGTCGAACAACCCATCACCGCCGTTGTCCTCGCCCACCGCCGCGTCGCTGCCCGGCAGGAGGAACCCCAGCCCGACATAGAAATCCGCGACGCGCTCATAGGCCCGCCCGACGACCTCCGCCGCGTCGGGCACGCCATTGCCATCCGCGTCCGCCGGCGACACCGCATTGGGCCCGACGCGCGAGAAGTGCACCCGGAAGCGCCCCTTCGGGGACACCACCGACTCCACCTGCTCGCCCGCGCCGAAGTTCGGCGGCACCGCCTGGGGTGAGGTGGGGCGCGCTCCCGCCTGCTGCCCCGCTCGCGCCTCGCCGAGCGACTCGGGAAGCTCGTGCGGCGCCCGCGACGTCTGCACGGGGCCACATCCCAGGGGAAGCAGCAGGAGCCACGCCCCCAGTCTCATGGCAGGAATGCCCACTTGATGCGGATGGAGCCCGAGCCGCTCGGCTGCGGCACCGAGTGCGTCTCGTTGCACACCTGCTGCGCGGAGGGCTCGTAGTACCCCGTCACCTCCAGCTTCACGTGACGGCCGTCCGCCAGCCGGACGATGAAGATGCGGCCCGTCATCTCCACGCAGCTCTGGTACGTCCAGAAGCCACCCAGCAGCGTCGCGGGGCCACCCAGACCGGAGTCATCGGGGATGAGCGTGCAGGACGCGTCGAACCACGCCTCCGTCTTGAACTCCCCGGCGGCCGCGCTCTTCGACGTCACCGAGGCGAACGTCGTGCCCTCGGGCGTGTTCGCCACCGCGACGCAGGAGGGACCGGACGTGCCGCTGTTGACGCGCATGGTGTAGCGACGCACCGCGATGTCCCAGTCCGTCGACGCGAGCGCCGCCTGGTCATGCACCTGCACCTGCGTCAGCCCCGTCGGCGTGAAGCGCAGGTACGTATAGGACATCGTCGGCGTCAGGCCACCGGCGCGCGAGTCCACGAAGGTGTGGAACTCACCGGCCGTCGTCCCCTCCTCGCGAACCTCGCCCGTGGAGACCGTGGACAGCAGGCTCAGCCGGTCGATGGTCTGCTCGGTGCACGTCACCTGGCTCGCCTCGCAGACCTGCGGCTCCGGCTCGGGCTCCACCTTCGGCTCGTCCTCGCCACAGCTCACCAGCAACGCCAGCGACATTCCCACGGCGACCAGGACCCACAGGCCCTGCTGTCCGGCGCGCTTCGGCAGCGCCTCCTCGGTATGGCTCATCATTCGTGTCTCCCTCTCCCTGGGCACACTGCCCGCTCGACGGGTCGACACTTTACTTGATAACGATTCTCATTTTCAATATTAAAGGCTCAACACTTGTCCCCGGGCGGAGCGCTTCATGCCGGAGATGGCCGCGGTCCTCGCGAACACGGTGAGGCCCTGGCTCGCGAAGCCCTCGCGGGCCCCGGAGCGACACGGGCTCACGAAGCGCGCGTGCGCGGCAAGGCCTGGTGGGCGGACGGCAAGCGCGGGCCGCGAGGCCTCACTCGAAGCGGTAGCCCTTGGGCACCACGACGATGCCGCCCTCGGTGACGGTGAAGCCGCGCGCCTTGTCCGCCTCCAGGTCGAAGCCCACCTTCGTGTTGGGAGGCACGCGCACGCCCTTGTCGATGATGGCGTTCTTCACCTGCGCGTGGCGGCCGATGTCCACCTCGTCGAAGATGACCGAGCGCTGCACGCTGGCGTAGCTGTTCACGCGCGCGCGGCGGAAGAGGATGCTCTCGCGCACCACGCCGCCGGAGATGATGCAGCCGCCGGCCACCATGGAGTTGAGCGCGCGCCCCACCCGGTCGCCGGACTCATGGACGAACTTGGCGGGCGGGCTGTACTCGCTGGCGGTGCGCAGCGGCCACTCGGCGTTGAAGATGTCGAACTCCGGGTTGATGGAGACGAGGTCCATGGACGCCTCGTGGTACGCGTCCAGCGTCCCCACGTCGCGCCAGTAGGTGTTGGGGCGCGTCTGCCCGGGGATGGGGTTCTTGGCGAAGTCGTACGTCTGGATGTGGTAGCCGTCGCGCAGCGCGCGCGGCAGCACGTCCTTGCCGAAGTCGTGCTGGGAGCCCTCCGTCTTGGCGTCCACTTCGAGCAGCTCCGCGAGCACCTTGCTGCGGAAGATGTAGTTGCCCATGCTGGCCAGCACGGTGTCGGGTCGGCCAGGGATGGGCTTGGGGTCCTTGGGCTTCTCCTGGAACTCCGTCACCCGGCCGCGCTCGTCCACCTGCATGACGCCGAAGCGGTGCGCGTCCGCGAGGGGCGTGGGGTACGCGGCGATGGTGATGTCCGCGCGCTGGTCCTCGTGCAGCTCCAGCATGTGCGCCACGTTCATCTTGTAGATGTGGTCGCCGGAGAAGATGGCCATGTGCTCGGGGCGGTGGTTCTCCACCAGATGCATGTTCTGGTAGATGGCGTCCGCGGTGCCCCGGTACCAGACGGGCCCCAGCTCCTCGTACAGGTACATCTGCGCGGGCACGAGGGTGATGAAGTAGTCCGACAGCAACACCGAGCCGAAGCGCCAGCCGCGCTGGATGTGCTCCGTCAGCGACTGCGCCTTGAACTGCGTCAGGACGTAGATGGAGTAGATGCCGGAGTTGATGAAGTTGTTGAGCGCGAAGTCGATGATGCGGAACTTCGAGCCGAAGGGCACCGCTGGCTTCGAGCGCCGCTGCGTGAGCGGAGACAACCGAGTTCCCTGGCCTCCGGCCAGCACCATGCCGAGGATGCGCGTACCCATGCTGAGTTGTACCCCTCCGTGGCCCTCAGTATAGGGCGCAACGAAGGGATGTCCGTTTTCACGGCGCGCCCGATGCGAAGTCCTCGTGCGTCAACGCGTCGGGAATGAGGGCAGGTCCGACTCAGGCGGCTTCCCGCGAGCCAGTCGGGAGCGGCCGTTGAGCAGCGAGCCGCCCACCATGAGCGCGATGCCCAGGAGCAGCAGCCAGCGCTCCGGGACGGGCTGCTCGCGCGTGCCCAGGATGACGACGAAGCCGGCGAGGCTGAGCACGAAGGGGACAGGCCCCCTCTTCGGCACGCTCCGCAGCAGGAGCAGCAGGTGGAGCGCGGAGAGGGCCAGCAGCACCGGGAAGAGCCAGTCCAGGGCGGGTCCGCTCGCGAGTCCGACCCCTCCGAGCAGGCTCGCCCAGGCGGCCCAGCACATGGCGCACTTGGGGAGGAAGGCCAGCAGGACACTCAAGAGCACGGCGAGGACCGGGTGGGGCTTCGCCTGGGCACGCGGACTGGACATGGGCTCCCGGTTCGACAGGGATTGAACTCCCTGCCTAGCCTGCTCCTCTCACGGCGTGTGCCGAAGCCTGATGACGGACACGCTCCCACTCACGCGGAGCAAGATGATGCCGGGACGGTGGCTCAGACAGTGGTGCGGAGGGATGACCATGATTGTCGGACTGGCGACGCAATCCCTCGCGAGTGCTCCGTCCCAGACACCCGCGCGAGTCGGCCCGGTGCTGGTCAACGTGGAGGCCCGCGCCGGGCAGGACTTGTCGGGTGCATGGCATTGGTCCGTGGACCCGTACCGGGATGGGCTCGCGGGCTTCCATGGCGCGGAGGCCGGGCCCGGGCACCGGCGCTACGACGACGTGGATGTGGACGTCCTCACGCGCGCGAACCCCACGGCGCTCTACGAGTACGACATGCAGCGCTCGCCCGTGGTGCACCTGCCCGGCTCGTGGATGACCCACGACGAGACGATGCGCTACTACGACGGCCTCGTCTGGTATCAGCGGACGTTCACCGCGCCGAAGCTCGCCGGGCAGCGGGCGTTCCTGCGCTTCGGCGCCGCGGACTATGTGGCGCGCGTGTATTTGAATGGCAAGGCGGTGGGGACGCACGAGGGAGGCTTCACGCCCTTCGCGTTCGAGGTGACGTCGCTTTTGCGCGCGGGAGAGAACCAGGTGACGGTCGGCGTGGACTCCGTCCGCTCCGCCGACACCGTGCCGCCCACCGTCACGGACTGGGAGACCTATGGCGGCATCACCCGGCCCGTGCGGCTGGTGCTGACCCCCGCCACGTACATCGATGATGCGTGGGTGCGGCTGGGCGACGACGGCCGCCTGCGCGCGACGGTGCGGCTCCAGGGCGCCAAGGCCGGTGGCTCCGAGGTGCGGGTGCACATTCCCGCGCTCGCGGTGACGCTGAAGGGGCGCACGGGCGCGGAGGGGAACTGGACGGGCGACGCGGTGGAGCCCTCGGTGCTGAAGCGCTGGAGTCCCGAGCAGCCTACGCTCTACGAGGTGGTGGTGGAGGCGGGCGAGGACCGGCTGGTGGACCGCATCGGCTTCCGGACGCTGGCCGTGAAGGGCCACGACATCCTGCTCAACGGCAAGCCCGTGTTCCTGCGTGGCATCAGCCTGCATGAGGAAGAGCTGGGCAAGCACCCCACGCGAGCCATGACTCCGGGCGCGGCGCGCGCGCTGCTGGGCGAGGTGAAGCACGGGCTCCACGGCAACTTCGTGCGGCTGGCCCACTATCCGCACGCGGAGGTGATGACGCGCATGGCGGATGAGATGGGGCTGCTTGTCTGGAGCGAGATTCCCGTCTACTGGCGCGTCAACTTCGCCCGGGGCGAGACGCTGGAGACGGCGCGGCGGATGCTCGCGGAGAACATCCTGAGGGACCGCAACCGCGCCTCCATCGCCTTCTGGAGCGTGGCCAACGAGACGCCCGTGAGCGACGCGCGCAATGCCTTCCTGGCACAACTGGCGGCGGATGCCCGGGCGCTCGACGACACGCGGCTGGTGACGGCGGCGCTGCTCATCGACCGCGTCCAGGAGAAGGGGAAGTCGGTGATGGTGGTGAAGGACCCGCTGGTGAGCCAGTTGGATGTCGCGGCGGTGAACACCTACAACGGCTGGTACTCCGACGACGCGCTGGCGGACCTGCCGGGCATCGGCTGGCGCAACGACACGGGCAAGCCACTCATCTTCTCCGAGTTCGGCGCCGACGCGCAGGCGGGCTTCCACGAGCCCGGGCTGAAGCGGAAGTTCTCCGAGGAGTTCCAGGCCGAGTACCACCGGCAGACGCTCGCGATGAGCGAGAAGGTGCCCTCGCTGCGCGGCCTGTCGCCCTGGGTGCTGAAGGATTTCCGCTCACCCCGGAGACAACACCCCGTCTACCAGCAGGGATGGAATCGCAAGGGACTGCTGTCGGAGACGGGGCAGCGCAAGCAGGCCTTCGATGTGCTCGCCGAGCACTACCGCAAGCTGGAGGCACGACAGGCACAGGCCGAACAGGTGCGCACGGCGCCCTGACTCTGAAACGGGATGCTTTTTGATCGAGGCCAGTGCCAATGAGCTCAGGAAAAGCGAAGAAGACCACGCTTGGAGTCGTCGCGTTGCTCATCGTCGGCATCTCGACGCACATGCTATTGCTTGATGGGATGGATGGCTTGCTTTGGTCGCTGGTCTTCAGACCAAGCACACAGTTTGCGCCTGACTACTCAGCATTGGCTTTCAGGCGTGTCCACACGGGCATGGATCGAGATGAAGTCACAAAGCTCCTCGGAGAGCCCCTGGACAAGCAGGACTCGCCCACAAAAGGCTCCAAGTGGCGCTACTCAAAAAGCGCCACCGACTCTCACTACAACCTTCGAACAGTGGTGTTTTCGGCGAACGGCATCGTAACCGAGGTGCTCCACGAATATTACGTGGATTGATCCCCCACAAAAAAGGCCTCCGGTGGCTCCTGAGTATCCGCGCCTGTCTAAACCATGCCTACCAACCACTCACGAATCATAGACATTCTACTCCAAATCCACGCTGGCCAGAACAGACCACACTTCCTCCCGCTCATAGGAGAGCCCAACATCTTCATCCTCTGGGGATTCGTGCTAGGCATGGAGACTGCTCAAATCAAGTGGCACGGAGCGGATCCTGAGTACATGAAGTTTAGAGACTGGCTCCGGGATGAAAAGCATGCATTTCCCTCCGAGGGATGGCACATCTTGTTTTTACAGAGAGCAGGCGGGATTCACCTCCAAGCAGTTCTCCATTTCCTGGAGCATGTTGTGGAGTTTCGCCGCCGATACCCCATGGAAGTGGCCAGTCCCTGACCAGGAGAAGATTCACGCACGGCCCGCCGCGTGTTCTCTCCATTCATGAGGCCACAGGCGCGGAGCCGGAGACTGAAGCTGACGCAGGGCCAGCGATGGAGGCTGGAGGCTGCACTGCACGAGAAAACCCAGCCTAGAGCGGCGCGGCTTCTGACGGAGAAGCAGGCCAGCGAGATGGGAGCGATGGTATGCGCGTCGCCTCCCGAGGGCTGTGCTCGACGGACGGGACGACTCATTGCCCTGAAGGCGGTGCACAGGGGCGTGGTGCCGTGGGTGCTGAAGGATTTCCGTTCACCCCAGCGCCAGTACCCCATCTACCAACAGGGCCGGAATCGCAGGGGCTGCTCTCGGGGACGGGGCAGCGCAAGCAGGCCTTCGACGTCCTCGCCCGGCCCCTGACCGCGCCTTCGCTGTCGCGGTCCGTGTGCAGCACGCTGCACGCTTTGCACACGGGGCCACATCGTCGCTCCTCGTGGATTGATGGGGCACGAGACTTGCTCCTCCGCCCCACCCGTGGCCGGCCGGCGCCATGCGTGGGTACGGACTTCATGAACAGGCGTCTGGGTGGCTTCGTGGTGCTCGCTGCATTGTTCCTCACACCGGGTGTCGTCAGCGCGAAACCTCGTGCCTTTGACTTCTCCGGGGGCCAGCGCTCCGCACGGCTGCGGGACAGGCCGACCTCACAGCGCTACTCCCTGATGAAGTCCCAGAGCGTCCGAGGACTCGACACCAGCACCAGCGACACCGTGGACCCGGACAACACCAGCATCTCTCCCGCGGCAGTGGGCCTGGCCCTCGTCGTCACCGGTGGCGGACTCATCGCCGCCACCTACCTGTGTCTCGATGGCAATGACAACTGCGGGTACCTGTTGCTCCTGGGTCCCCTGGCCGGGCTCGTGGCCCTTGCAACCTTTGGTTCCGGAGACACGCAGCCGACCTGCGACGAGTGGGACGAGGACTGCGCCGTCGAATCGGAGTCGACCCGTCGGCCGCGCGCAGCCGCGAGGATGCCCAGGGGCCTCACGCTTCCCCTGGGCCTCGCGCCCACGCTGAACGTCGGCCAGGACAGGACCTCGTTCGGACTCGGCGGTCACTTCTGATGCGAGGCGCCGCCGTTCGCTACTGGGGCCGCAGTCGCTGGATGGACTGCTTCGCGCTGAACGGTGTCGTCGACGTATCGATGTCCACGTTGCCCGTGAGGGAGACCTCGCCCGTGGGGTGGTACGTCAGCTCCCACGCGGCACCGTGGAAGGGCCCGAGCCCCGCCCTCCAGAGTCGACTTCCCGTCGGCGAGTAGAGCCCGAGGACTCCATCCGTGCCGCCAAACTGGACCTCGGGCGGCGGACACGTGGCGTCGCACGCGCCCAGCACCGCGACACCGAGCGGGCCAGTGGAGACGTCCTTCAGCCAGCTCCCCACCAACGACATCCAGCGCTCCTCGCCGGTGAGCGAGTACATGGCGATGTTGCCGCGTCCCCAGATGCCGCCCGCGTAGTCCTGTCCCTTGAAGCGCATCGTCCCCGAGAAGCTGCCCACCGCGACGATGTCGTCACCGAGCGCGGCGACGGCGTAGAAGCCACCCGTGGCGCTGGGGTACTCGCGGAACCAGCGGTGCGGACCGTTCCGGGCGAACTTGGAGACGAAGGCCACCCGGTCTGGCCCGCGGTTGAAGACATAGCGCCACCCCACGACGACGATGCCATCGTCCGAGGAGGTCTTCAGGTCCATCACCTCCACGCGGTCGCCCTTGCCACCAATCGCGCGGTCGAAGACGTAGTCACCATTCGCGTCGAACTTCGCGATGTAGCCCTGCCACCCTGGATTCTCCAGCAGCCACCGGACGCCACCGCCCACGTTGCAGTTCAAGCCCACCTGGCCCCCGAGCCACACCGCGCCCTGCGAGTCGACCGCGACGGCGCGGATGCCCAGCTCGTCACACAGCGCGTGCCGCCACAGCAGCGTCCCCGACGGGGAGAACTTCGCTACGAACGAGCGCTTGCCCAGCGCGCCATCGCCCAGGTCCATCGTCTCCGGTGCGTGGCCCGCCATCAGGATGTTGTCGGCGGCATCCACCACCAGGTCTGGGAACGAATAGAAGTCCGACTCGGCCGGCTGGAGCTGCGCCACGGGCCACGCGAAGACCTTGCGCCAGAGTTCCTGTCCGGAGGGACTCAGCTTGAGCAACTCCAGCGTGCGCTCGGAGCCGTTTCGCCAGTAGCTCGCCAGCGTGAGCACGTTGCCCGCACTGTCCCGCGCGATGCGCGAGGAGCGCGTGTTGCCGCGATAGATGAGGCCCGGGTCCAGCACCTGCCATGCGCGCACATTCGGCGGGCCTACGGCCTCCTGGGAGGCCATGGGTCGGCCCACGTCGTCTCCCCGCGTGTCGGGCATCACGCCGTCCTCGGGTTGCCCGCAGCCCGAGAGCACCACCCAGCCCAGCAGGACCGCGCCGAGCGCGACTGTCTTCGTTTGGAAACTCCGCATCAACTGACTCCTCTTCCATCCACGGGGCACACACCAGCGCTTGCTCAGCGAAGGCGCACCACGGAGTTGTGAGGCACAGGCCGGGAAACAACCCCCGGGCCCGGGATTCACACGACGGGCTGTTCAATCCCAGGCGTCACCCGGCCCCACCCCGCCACCAGGCGAGCGACCATGCTGCCTGTCAAGCGGACACCACAGGGCTGCTCGGGGTGGTATCCAGTGGGTTCGACCCGAGGAGGAGAGATGTCGGTGGACACCCACGAAGCCGAGCTCTTCGACCCGGGGATGATGGAGACCCCGAGATGACGCAGGTCTTGCTGGGCGCCCGCGTGTTCACCGGGGAGCGCATTCTTGACGGGCACGCGGTGGTGCTCGAAGGCGAGCGCATCGTCGCGGTGGTCCCTCGCAATGAGGCCCCCGTAGGCCTCATTCCGCGCACGCTGCCCTCGGACACCCTGCTCGTCCCGGGCTTCATCGACCTCCAGGTCAACGGCGCGGGCGGCGTGCTGTTCAACGAGTCCCCCACCGTCGACGCCGCGCTCGCCATCGCCGCGACGATGCGGCGAACGGGCACCACGGGCCTACTCCCCACCTTCATCACCGACGCACCCGACCTCACCACCCGCGCCTGCGAGGCCGCATCCGAGGCCATGGCCCATCCCGGTGGCGGAGTGCTCGGCATCCACCTGGAAGGCCCTTTCATCAGCCCCGAGCGCCCTGGAGTCCACGCGCCGCGCTACATCCGCCAGCCAGAGCCGAGCGACCTCGAGCCCCTCACGGCGCTCGCCGCGCACCTGTCCCGCGCGGGCGGACGACTGCTGATGACCCTGGCACCGGAGCACGTGGAGGACTCTTTCCTGCGACGTCTCCGTGACGCCGGAGCCGTGCTGTTCGCGGGCCACACCACGGCGAGCTACGAGCGCGCCATGGAGTCCGTCGCGGCCGGGGTGCGCGGCTTCACTCACCTGTTCAACGCGATGCCCCCGGTGCAGGGCCGCCAGCCCGGCCCCGTGCAGGCGGGCTTCAGCGCGGACGAAGCGTGGTGCAGCGTCATCGTCGACGGCCACCACGTCCACCCCGCGAACCTGCGCCAGCTCTTGAAGGCCAAGCCCCCCGGCAAAGTGCTTCTCGTCACGGACGCGATGCCCCCTGTGGGAACCCACGAGTCCACTTTCACATTGTATGGCCTCACCATCCTGCGCCAGGACGGGCGGCTCGTGACGGAGGACGGAACGCTGGCGGGCGCGGACATCGACATGTCAGCGGCGGTGCGCAACTGCATCCGCCTGCTGGGCCTTCCTCTGGAGGAAGCGCTGCGCATGGCGTCCCTCCATCCCGCCCAGGCACTCGGGCTGGAAGGGCGACTGGGCAGGCTCGCCACCGGCTACCGAGCGGACCTCACCCTGCTGCGCGAGGACCTCACCGTTCAGGCCACGTGGGTGGGTGGAAACGAACAGTGGCACTGAGGCCGTGACAGACATCACTTCCGGTGGGCGCGTGTTCTTCCATCCCCACCGTCCACCGCAAAGCCTCACACCTGGTTGTCCTCCAAATGCTGCGAGGCATTAACCCGGAAAAATAGGTCCAAGCCTCCTTCATGGAAACGGGTTCCCGAGCTGACCCCGCGTGGACGACGCGCGGTGCGCCCTGGGCTCGAACCGAGGAGAGCAAGCATGCGTCGCAGCAAGTGGTTCATTGGACTGATGGTGACAGCTCTGTCCGCTGGCGGTTGCGGACAGGACGTTTCCTCCTCGCAGGGTGAGGGCCCTGGCAGCGTGATGAAGGCCCCGCTCGCCACGGAGTGGGCGGTGGGTGTCGCCTATTCGGTGGGCACGCAAGTCACCTATGGCGGTCGGCTCTACCAGTGCCGTCAAGCGCACACGTCGCAAGCGGACTGGACGCCTCCGGCCGTCGCGTCCCTGTGGCTGGACCTGGGGCCCGCGGGAGGCGGGGACACCACCGCGCCCACCGTCACGCTCAATGCCAGCACCACGCGCATCACCGCGCCGGGCTCGCTCACGCTGACGGCCACGGCCACGGACAACGTGGGCGTATCCCGCGTGGAGCTCCTGGAGAACGGCGTCGTCGTCTCCACGGGCAACAGCTTCACGCGCAGCTTCTCCGGCTCCGCGCAGAACGGCACGTACAACTACATCTTCAGGGCCTTCGACGCGGCCGGCAACGTGGGGACCCGCGAGGTCCCCGTCACGGTGGCCATCACCATCCCCGGTGACACCACCGCGCCCACCGTCACGCTCACCGCCAGCGCCACGAACATCACCGCCGCGGGCTCCGTCACGCTGACGGCCACCGCGTCGGACAACGTGGGTGTGACGCGGGTGGAGCTCCTGGAGAACGGCACCGTCGTCTCCACGGGCAACAGCTTCACGCGCGGGTTCTCCAGCGCCGCGCAGAACGGCTCCTACAACTACGTCTTCCGGGCCTTCGATGCGGCCGGCAACGTGGGGACTCGCGAGGTCCCCGTCACGGTGGCGATTCCCGGTGGCAACACGAGCAAGCGCATCGTGGGGTACTTCACCCAGTGGGGCATCTACGGCCGCAACTACCAGGTCTCCCACATCCCCGCCGCCAAGCTGACGCACATCAACTACGCGTTCTCCAACATCTCCGCGGATGGCAAGTGCGTCCTCGGTGACGTGTTCGCGGACATCGACAAGGGCGGCGGCTGGACGGGCGAGTGGGACCCCGGGCAGCTTCGCGGCAACTTCCGCGCCTTCAAGGAGCTGAAGCGGACGCAGACGCACCTGAAGGTCCTCATCTCCGTCGGTGGCTGGACGTGGTCGAAGTACTTCTCGCAGGTGGCGGCCACGGCCGCGTCCCGCACGGCGTTCGTGAAGTCCTGCGTCGACATGTTCATCAAGGGCCAGTACCCCGGCGTGGACGCGGCGAATGGCGTCGGCGTCTTCGACGGCATCGACATCGACTGGGAGTACCCGGTGGGCGGCGGCCTGCCCGGCAACACCAACAACCCGGCGGACAAGCAGAACTACACGGCGCTGATGGCGGAGTTCCGCAGCCAGCTCAACGCGGTGACGGCGCAGACGGGCAAGCCGTACCTGCTCACCATCGCCACGGGCGCGTCGCCCGCCCTGCTCGCGAACCAGCAGGAGACGAAGAACCTGTCCAACATCCTCGATTGGATCAACGTGATGGCCTACGACTATCACGGCTCCTTCGAGAGCACGGTCAACTTCCACTCGGCGCTCAACCGCGTGACGAATGACCCGGGCGCGAGCGCGGGCTTCTACACGGATGGCTCGGTGGCGAAGATGCTGGAGCTGGGCGTCGCGCCGAACAAGATTGTCGTCGGCGTTCCGTTCTACGGCCGTGGCTGGGGCGGCGTGCCGAACGTGAACAACGGCCTGTTCCAGAATGGCGTGCCCACGCGCGGCACCTGGGATGATGGCCAGTCCGGACTGACGGGCGTGTTCGACTACAAGGACGTGAAGGCCAACTACGAGCGCGCGGGCTCCGGGTACTCCAAGTTCACCCACCCCGAGGCGAAGCAGGCCTACGTCTACAGCCCGTCCACCCAGGTGTGGATTGCGTATGACGACCCGCAGACGCTGCACGCGAAGTCGGACTACATCCTGAGCAAGAACCTGGGCGGCGCGATGTTCTGGGAGCTGAGCGGCGATGACGGCTCACTCCTCGACGTCCTCTACCAGCGCCTGCACTGAGCACGCCTGCCTGAGGTGACTGCCCACTTCCAGGAAGCGAGAGACCCCGTCGGTGTCTCGTCTCCCGGGGGTGGGCAGGTGATGCGGGCCCGAGCCAGGCGAGCACCTCGGCGGGCCTTTCGCGAACAGCCGAGCACTCACCGCTCACCGCAACCGACGACACGCGGCGGTCTTCACCGCCAGGTGCACACGGACTCCTGGGGCCACCTTCAGCTCACGCACCGAGGCCTCGGTGAGTCGCACCACCCAGCGCACGCCTTCGACCTCCACCGTGGCCGCGGCCTCCCCTGCCCCCGCGCCCTCCACGCCCACCACGGTGCCCGCCAGCACGTTGCGCGCGGACACGCCGGACAGCGGTCCCATGGACAACAAGATGTCCTCGGCCGGCACCGCATAGGCCGCGCGAGTGCCTGGCGGCAGCTCCGGTGCATCGGGGACCCAGAGCGACAGGCCCTCCGTCACGCGCAGCCGGGTGCCACCCTCGGACGGCCGCTCCAGCACGCCTTCGAGGATGTTCTCCTCACCTTCGGCTTCCGCGGCCAGCAGCCCTCGCGCGGAGGACCCCAGCACCTCGGACGCGGGACCGGCAGCGCGCACGCGCCCGTCCTCCAGCAGCAGGGCTTCCTTCGCCAGCACCCGCGCCTCGCCCAGTTGGTGCGTCACGTACAGCATCGGCACGCGCGCCTCATCCCGCACGCGCAAGAGGTACGGCAGCACGCGCTCCTTCAGCGTCACGTCCAGCGCGGCCAGTGGCTCGTCGAGCAACAGCAGCGCCGGGTCCGTGGCCAGCGCTCGCGCCAAGGCCACGCGCTGCTTCTCACCGCCCGACAGCGTGGCCGGGTAGCGGTGCAGCATGGGCCCCAGTTCGAGCAGCGCCACCGCTTCGTCGACGCGCGACGCCCTGCCCGCGCGCGCGCCATAACGCACGTTCTGTTCCGCCGTGAGATGGGGAAAGAGCAGCGCGTCCTGCGGCACGTACCCCATGCGCCGAGCCTCCGGCGCCAGGTCCACGCGCGCCGCGCTGTCCAACAGCACGCGGCCTCCCACCATGACTCGCCCGCGCGCGCCGCGCCGAAGCCCTGCGAGCACCTCCAGCAGCGACGTCTTCCCGGAGCCCGAGCGGCCCATCACCGCCACTGACGCGCCCTCCAGCCGCACGTCCACTTCCAGCGCGAAGCGCGCCAGCGGCAAGCGCACGGACAATTCCAGGCTCAAGCGCGCACCCGCCGTCCCCGCCACCGCGTCAGCCCCAAGCTCACGGACAACTCCAGGCTCAAGCGCGCACCCGCCGTCCCCGCCACCGCGTCAGCCCCAAGCTCACGGACAACTCCAGGCTCAAGCGCGCACCCGCCGTCCCCGCCAGCGCGTCAGTCCCAAGCTCACGGACAACTCCAGGCTCAAGCGCGCACCCGCCGTCCCCGCCACCGCGTCAGTCCTTCCGTGGCGTACACCGCCACGAAGGCCAGCAGCGCCGCGATGCCCGCCAACTGGAGCGCCCGCGCGTCCTGTCCCAGCTGCGTGTGCTGGAAGATGGCGAGCGACAGCGTCTGCGTGCGTCCGGGAATGTTCCCCGCCACCAGCACCGTCGCGCCGAATTCGCCCAGCGCGCGGGAGAACGCGAGCAGCGCGCCTACCGCCACTCCGCGCCACGCCAGGGGCAGCGTCACCCGGAAGAACGCTCGCGCCCGCGAGTCCCCCAGCGTGCGCGCCACCGCCACCAGCCTCGGGTCCACCTCCTCGAAGCCCGAGCGCGCCGAGCGCACCAACAAGGGAAAGGCCATCACCGCGCTGGCCAGCACCACCGCCCCGGGCGTGAAGACCACCTCCACGCCCACCGCATCCAGCATCCGCCCCAGCGGACCATTGCGGCCGAGCAACTCCAACAACACCAGTCCCACCGCCGTCGGCGGCAGCACCAGCGGCAGCGCGAGCACCGTGTCCACGAAGCCCCGTCCCGGTCCTCGCCAGCGCGCCAGCGCGTACGCCGCCGCGACACCGGGCGGAAGGATGATGAGCGTGGCCACCACCGCCACCTTCACCGTGAACAGCACCAGCCCCGTCGTGTCGTCGGTCACTTCGCGGACTTTCCACCATCCGAGGCGAGCACGATGAAGCCATGTCGCCGGAAGGCCGCGCGCGCGGGCTCCGTCTCCAGGAAGCGCACGAAGGCCTTCCCCACCTCGGGCGCCTTGCCCTTCGTCAGCGCCGCCACCGGGTAGACGATGTGGGGCGCGTCCGCCTGGGGCACCTCGAAGGCCACCTTCACCTTCTTCGACTGCGCCGCGTCTGTCGCATACACCACACCCGCGTCCACGCGGCCCGCCTCCACCGCCGACAGCGCGGCCCGCACATCCAGTGCTGGCACGACGTGGGACTCCACGTCCTTCCACAGCCCCACCTTCTCCAACCACGCCTTCGCGTACACCCCCGCGGGGACGATGGCCGGGTCCGCCAACACCAACCGCTTCAGTCCCTTCAGCGACTCGGGCCCGGCGAACTTCCGCTTCGAGTCCACCGGCACCACCACCACCAACCGGTTGGACAGCAGGTCGGCGCGTGTCCCGGGTTGCACCAGACCCGCTTGCTGGACAGCCTCCATCCTCGCGACGTCCGCCGAGAGGAAGGCATCCGCGGGAGCCCCCGCAATCGCCTGACGCGCCAGGTCTCCGGACGACCCCAGCGCCAACACCACCGAATGGCCGGTGGCCGCGGTGAAGGCCGGCTTCAACTCCTGAAGCACGTCCGTGGTGCTGGCGGCGGCGAAGATGAGCCCTTCTTCCGCGCTCGCGAGCCCCGCCACGAGCATCAGGGACAGCACGCACAGCCTGGACATGGTACGCACTCCTGGACGCTCCTCTAGCTCCCCCCAACGGGGAGCGCATTGTCCGCACGGCTGCCCACGCCGTGACAACGGGTTGACCCGTGGGGCCCTGCCCGCTAAGCCATACTCCGTGTCACGGAATATCCACCCTAAAGAGGATGAGGACATCTCGGCGGACGTGCTGAAGCTCCAGCAGCTTCTGCTCGCGTTGGGCCGGCGCCGTTCGCTCCGTGACCCCATCGCCAGCACCTGCGAGCAGCTCCAGTTCACGGCCCCGCAGGTGCATGCGCTGCTCTGGCTTGGCCAGGATGGCTCGCTCACGATGGGCGAGCTTGCTCGCCGACTGGGCGTCACCGAGAAGACCGTCACCGGGCTCGTCGACCGGCTGGAGCGCGAGGGCCACCTGCAGCGCGAACGCAGCGCGGCCGACCGTCGCGTGGTCCGCTGTCGCCTCACGCCCGAGGGCATGCAGACCTACCAGCGGCTCGAGCGCTTCATGACCCAGGGCATGGGCCAGTTGCTCTCCATCCTCGATGGCGTGGACCGCAAGGCGCTCTTCCGCATCCTGGAGAAGCTGCTGCGCCGCATCGACACGCTGGGGCCTCCGAGCGCCGCGACGACGGCCCGCGAGCGCTCGGCCTGAAGCCCGTGGAGCGGGCGAGCAGGGCCCGCTTCCTCGTGCCTTCTCTCCCGAGGCGCCCCACCTCAAGTGACACGCGTCGTCCTTCCGTGCCCGGCGAGGCCCGGCGCGTCCGGACGACTTTCCGCACCATGGCAACGCGGCGTTGATGCGAGGGGAGGAACGCGATGAAGGCAAGCAGACGCGCGGTGGCCGTGGGCCTGGTCCTGACGCTCGCGGGCTGCCGCCGCGGGCAGGATGAAGCACAGCCCGCCCCCTCCGCCCAGCAGGAGCCCGCCGCCGCGCCTTCGCCCGAGGTGGCCCCGGACAGCGCGGCCCCCGCGAAGCAGCCGATGCCGCCGGACATGCGCGGGGCGCTCGCGTCCATCGCGCCGCTGGTGGAGTCGGTGAAGTCCGCCGTCGTCAACGTGGAGGTGCGCGAGGCCGCCCCCGCGCGTCGCTCGCGTTCGGGCTCTCCGTGGAATGGAGATGGGCGGCGCGCTCCATTTGGTGGGGGCATGCCCGGCATGCCCTTTGGTTCTCCCTTCGAGGACCCTCGTGAGGAGGGTCCGCGCCAGGGTCTGGGCTCCGGCTTCGTCATCGACGCCCGGGGGTTGGTGCTCACCAACAACCACGTGGTGGCGGATGCCACGGAGATACGCGTTCAGTTCCCCGACGGGCGCGAGCTGGACGCGAAGGTGCTGGGGACGGACCCGCTCACGGACGTGGCGGTGCTCCAGCTCCAGGGCAACGTGAAGGGGCTTCCGGTGGTGAAGCTGGGAGACTCGGACGCGCTGCGCGTGGGCGACTGGGTGGTGGCCATCGGCAACCCCTTCGGGCTCGCCTCCAGTGTCAGCCTGGGCATCCTCTCCGCCAAGGCCCGCGACATCCAGGTGGGGCCGTTCGACGACTTCCTCCAGACGGACGCCGCCATCAACCCGGGCAACTCCGGCGGGCCGCTGTTCAACCTCCACGGTGAGGTGGTGGGCATCAACACCGCCATCATCGGCCAGGGCTCCGGCATCGGGTTCGCCGTGCCCAGCTCGCTCGTGAAGGAGCTCTTGCCGCAGTTGGAGAAGGCGGGCGCCGTCACGCGAGGCTGGCTGGGCGTCGCCGTGCAGGACTTGACGCCGGACCTGGGCGGCGCGCTGGGCGTGGCCAATGGCGAGGGTGCCATCATCACCGAGGTGAACGAGGGCACGCCGGCCGCCGAGGCGGGCCTGAAGCCGGATGACATCATCGTCGCGGCGGGAGGACGCCCCATCGCCTCGGGTCGCGCGCTCACGCGCACGGTGGCGCTCAAGGCGCCGGGCTCGGAGCTGCCGCTCACCGTCTATCGCGAGGGGAAGAAGACGGAGCTGAAGGCGAAGCTGGGCACGCGTCCGGACCTGGAGGGCGTGGCCGCTCGCAAGCCGCTGGAGGAGGAGCACGCGGAGCCGCCGCATCAGCGCGTGGGCTTGAGCCTGTCGGACATGGACCCGAGGCTCTCACGGGCGCAGGAGCTGCCCCGCGCGGGCGCGCTGGTGACGGACGTGGTGCCAGGCTCCAGCGCCGAGCGCTCCGGGCTGGTGCCGGGCATGGTGGTGGTGGAGGCGGGCGGGCAGCCGGTGCGACGCGCGACGGACCTGGCGCGCGTGCTGAGGGAGTCCACGCCGGGCGAGCCCGTGCTGCTGCGCGTGGCCGTGCCCGGGGGTCGGCGCGAGCTGCGCGCGCTCACTGCGCCAGAGTCGTGACGTCCCCAGGCGCGCGGGCCCACAGCACACGCGGATGCAGCAACAGCGCGATGGCCTCGCGCACCGTCCAGTAGCAACGGTCCACCCAGTGCAGGTTGCGCTCGGTCTCCAGCGCGGGGCTGGTGCTCACCTCGAAGCCATTGAGCCGGAAGTACTGTCGCGCGCGCAGCAGGTGATACGGGTCGGAGACCACCACCACGCGCCTCGCGCCCAAGTCCCTCAGCAGCTTCGCCGTCAGCCGCGCGTTGTCCTCCGTCGAGTGGCTCTCCTCCTCCAGCACGCACGCCTCCTCGGGGACGCCCAACCGCATCGCGAGCGCGAGCATCGCCCGCGCCTCCGAGGGGGGATGCACGCCCACGCCTCCGGAGAACACGAGCCTGGGCGCCACGCCCCGGCGGTACAGCTCCACCGCCTTCTCCGTGCGCGCCCGCAGCGCACCGGAGGGGACACCTCCCGCCAGCACGCGCGCGCCCAGCACCACCACGGCGTCGGAGGACTCCACGCGCTCGCGTTGCCCGAAGCGGTCCACCGCCCACGCCAAGCCGAACACGCCGCACGTCACCACGCCCACGGACACCACGAGGAGTCGACGCGCGCGTCCGGGCCGCGCCCTCAGCGAAGTTGGAGGCACGCGCCCCACGTTACCCGCGAGCCGTCCCCTCCGCCGGTTTTCCTCAGGGCTCGAAGCCTCCGAGGAACAGCTCCTGCCCTCCACCCTCGGGCTCGCCCAACACCCCTGTCCCGAAATCCATCGCGGAGAGCCGCGCGCCCAGGAACGCGCTCGCGCCCTTCCTCGACGACGAGACGAAGAGGCGCTCCACGGAGGACCCTCCGTCCCCCGACTGCGCCATCGGGAAGCCCCGCACCCAGCGCAACGCGCCGTCCACACGGTCCAGTTTCACCAGGAAGAGGTTGAGGGTACCGCCCGGTGCGCCGACCACGGGCCCCGCGCCCAAATCGTCACCGTGCGCATAGCGGCCCACGACGGTGACGCCGTCGTCCTCGTCCGTCGCGAGGTCCAGGCCCTCGAAGCCGAAGGTCCGCAGCCAGCGCGGGGTGCCCTCCCGGTCGAACGCGGCCACGAAGGCCTCGCTGCCCCCCGGCTCCACGACGTGCGTCTGCTCCCCGAAGGTGAGCGGCGCGGAGAACGCACCCGTCATCACCACGCGGTTGCCATGCACCGCCACTCCGGCGGCCCCACCGGCGCCCGTGTCCAGCCGCTGCTCCCACTGCAACCGCCCGCGAGCGTCCAGCTTGACGAGGAACGGCTGCGAGTCGAGCGTCACCGGGGAGCGCGGCGGGTGCAGCAACCCCGTGACGTAGAGGTGGCCCTCCGGGTCCGCCGCCACGCCCGAGGCCTCTCCAGGCTCCTCGTGCGCATACGTCCACAGGTAGCCGCCCTTCGCGTCCACCTTCACCAGCGCGGGGACTCCACCGAGCTTCGCGTCGGGCAGCGTGCCCGCCAGCACCACGTTGCCCAACAGGTCCGCCTCCACGCGCCGGAGGACGAAGTCGGGCGAGACGCCGAGCGCCCCCAGGCTCCGCGCCCAGAGGAAGTCTCCGTCCCGCCCCAGCTTGAGCAGGAAGCGCCCCGCCGGCAGTGGCCCGCCGCCCAGGTCCGCGCCCTCCGGATTGCGACCCGCGACGAAGACGTGCCCGCGCGAGCTGACGGTGACGGCCTCCGCGAAGCCCGGCAGGGAGCTGGACCACATCCGCTCGCCGCCCGTGCCGTACTTCGCCACCCCGAACCGCTGGGACACGGGAGCCCCGGAGCCTGGCACCAGCAGCGGGCCGAAGAGGTCCGCCACCGCGGCCTCCGAGTTCAGCGCCAGCACCACGTTGCCGCGCGAGTCGTGCGCGAGCCCCGCGGCGCGCTCCCGTCCCGCGCCCGCCAGCGAGCGCAGCCAGCGCGTCCTTCCCGTCGGCGTCTTCGCCTTCAAGGAACTCTCGGCGGCGGGCGGCGCCTCCAGGGAGGGACTCGGAGCCACCTCCTCGGGCCGCTCGCAAGCCACGGCCAGCCACATCAACGCCCAGCAGGCTCCCCAGCCCCGTGCCCCATGAGACATCGCGTCGTGCCCCCACCGCCCCATGGAATCTCGAGGAAGCGACAGCAGGGTGGGGATGCGACAGGGCGAGCGCGAGGTGCCCTCGAGTCCCAGAAGATGGCACGCCGCTGGACGGCGAGCCCATGCGTGGGCTCCAATCCACCGGGTGATGACCCAGGACGAAGTGACGAAGGTGCTGGCCGAGGTGGAGTTGGTGCCGTGCGCGGAGATGGCGCTCGCGGACGCCCGGCGGCTGGTGGAGGCCTGTCTGGAGGCGGACGTCCCCGCGCTGGTACACCGCGAGGCGTGCGCGAAGCCCGGGTGCAGCCCGAAGTTCCAGGTGCTGGTGCGTCCCGAGGACGGCGTGCGCGTGGCGACGCTGCTCCAGCAACGTTGGATGGACAGCATCCAGCGCGAAGGCGTGCTGGCGGACGGCGCCTCGCCCTTCGTGCTGCCCTCGACGGAGGACGGTGAGCCGCCCTGCCCCGCCTGCGGCACCGTGGCGCCCCTGGTCGCGGGCGCCTGCGCCGACTGCGGCCTTCAGCTCGAATAGCAGGCAGGCGTCGTCTGCAACCGACGCTGTCGCACCCTATCCTTCCCGGGGAAGCCGGGACGGAATCCCCCGAGCGCGGCCCCGCGCGGGGTCTGGCAGTGGAGGACACGGATGGAAGTCAAAGGCGTGGCGTTCCTGGCTCGGCAACAGATGACGGTGCAGTCCCACGGTGAGCAGGCCTGGAAGGACTTCATCGCGGACATCAAGAAGCGCGAGCCCGTCTTCACCCTGCCCATCCTCCCCGTCACGCGAATCCCAGTGGACGCGTTCCTGCGGTTCAACGAGGAGCTGCTTCAGCGCTTCTACTCGGGAGACCCCAACGCGTGGTGGCAGTTCGGAATCAAGTCCGCCGAGTACGCGCTGGGCCAGGGCCAGCTCAAGGCGATGTTCAGCCCCGGTGACTTCCGCCGCTTCCTCTTCTTCACGCCCGGCATCTGGAAGGGCTACTTCACCGCTGGCGAGCTGGAGGTGCTGCCGGGCCAGGGCCACACGGACCTGCACATCATCAAGGTGCCCAAGCCGCACGTGTACTTCGAGCTGTCGGTGATGGGCTTCGCGTGGGGCGGCCTGACGGTGCTCGGCGCGAAGGACCTCAAGCACGAGGTCCTCAAGGGCTACACCCGGGGAGACCCGGACGTGCTCTATCGCTTCAACGTGAGCTGACCTTCCGCTTCGGCGGGAGGCGACATCACATCCAGCCGCAGGTCCGCGACGACGGGGTAGTGGTCCGACGCGGAGACCTTCAGCACGCGGCTGGCCACGGGCGTGAAGGCCCCGCAGGCCAGCACGTAGTCGATGCGCAGCGTGGGCAGGAACAGGGGCATCGGGTAGGTGCCCCTGGCTCCACCGGTGGCGGCGACGACGTCGCGCATGTCCCGGCGCAACAGGCGCACCGAGTGCGAGTCCGGGTCGTCGTTGAGGTCCCCCAGGAGCAGGCGCGGCCGGGAGTCCTGGGCGAGCAGTCGGGCCACGTACGCGCTCTGGCGCAGGCGCGTGGCGTTGTTGAAGGGGCGGCGGATGAGGTGCGTGAGGTAGACGCTCACCTCGCGGCCATCCACGGACACCACGGCGTGCGCGAGCGTGCGCGGCTCCGCGCCCGAGGGCACCGGCAGCGAGTACTGCGCGAGGGACTCCAGCGGGAAGCGCGAGAGGATGGCGAGGCCGTAGGCGCCGCCGTGCAGGTCCGTGGTGCGGAAGTGGGCGCGGTGAGGCAGGCCGGTGAGGCGCGAGAGGGCCTCCACCTGGTCGATGCCGCCGGCGCGCGTGGAGCCGACGTCGACCTCCTGGAGCGCGACGAGGTCCGGCACGGAGGCGCGGATGACGCGGGCCACTCCGTCCAGGCCTCGGGCACCGGACTGGATGTTGAAGGTCATCACCCGCAGCGTCCCCGGCTCGCGATGCACGGCGGCGAGCGGGACTTCCGGGGGCAGGAGACCAGGGCCTGTCGCACACGCGAGCGGCCCCAGCATGAGCAGCAGGGAGAGGAGGCGGAGGTGCATGGAGAGCGAGGGCGGGATGCTACGTCGCGCCGTCGCTCCCTGTCTCCCCGCCCCCCGGTGCCTGATTGAGGAGCAGCCGACCGCTTACGCGTCGCGGCGACGCAGACGCGCGCCGAGCAGCATCAGCACGGCGCCCAGCAGCGGCGCGCCACCGGCCGCGGCGCAGCCACCGCCGTCGTCCTCACCGCCGCCATCGCCTCCGCCGTCACCGACCTTCACCTTGAAGCTGGTGGTGGCGGACGCGTCACCGGTGTCCTCGCCGTTGCCGTTGGTCGAGTTGCCCGCGCCGAACAGGGTGAGCGTGGTGCCGGTGGACGGAGCGACGAGGGTGAAGTCGAAGCGCACTTCGCCGCTGGTGAAGGGCTTGGGCTGGGTGTGGGTGATTTCGCCGGAGACCTTCTTGGAGCCGGTGCCGGCGTTGAGGGAGGCGGTGCCATCCACGGCCACGTCGAAGCCGCCGCGAATCGCGGGGCCGCCGGTGATGACGAAGGAGTAGTTGCCCGTCTGGCCGGGCTCGAGGGACGCGGGGCCCTCGAACTTCACGGTCGGCACGGTGCCGCCCGTCGAATGGCACATCGAGCTCGCGCACGTCAGCGTGCTGTCCTTGCCGCTGTAGCCCGTCTGGCCAGTGGCATAGGCGAAGGCAGAGCCGGAGACGAGGCACGCCGTCAGCGCACCAGCCACTCCGAGAGACGGAAGAAACGACCGCATGAAGCCTCCAGGGGGAACACCCAAGGAAAAATGGAGAGCACTTCATAGCGCGACGCGCCAACGCTTCCCAGCATCCACCAGGGTGTGACACGCGCGTTGCATCCCCGCGAGAGGACTCCAGAATCCCGGTAGCAAAGGGTCCACGGCGACCCGCGCGGTGCGACGGCTCACGGGTGATACGGGTAGCGCTCCACGCGGCCTTCAGGAGAGACCGCGTACAGCTCGAACCAGTCGGGATGAGCACAACGCCAGCCCCGTGTCGGGGAAGATGTCGCCTCGGCTGACCTAGCCTACCCTCTTATTGGGGACGAGCGCAGGCGGTGCGGTACATAGTCGCACTCGAGACGCAGTTGGTGAAGCGGACAATGGACCCGAGTGCCGTTAGTGCCACGCCCCTGGCACGCAGCGAGCCCCTCCAGTCAGCAAACTCTACGCCCCATCAGCAACCTTGCCTCTGCCTAATGTCGTACAGCCCACGTAGTATTAACGGCAAATGCCACAATGACGAGGCCAAACCAGGGCACCACATAGCGAGCAACCAACCCATGAGTCATCAACACCCCAACCAAGAACAATCCCCTCATTCCGAGCCTGCAACCAGCAAGCGGCGCTTATCCTGCCTCTCTACACATCAAGCCATCCAGCGCAACGACATCGCCCCCAACTCCGCCTCCAAATGATCGACATAATCGAAGTAGAAAATATCCGGGCATTCAAAAACAAGAGCTGGTCTTTTGACCTAAAGCCAATCACAGTTTTCTGCGGATCAAACAGCGCAGGAAAGTCCACCATAATCAAATCACTTCTCCTGCTTCAGCAAAGCCAAGCAGCCCACGAGACCGAGCTTACCAATCAAGCAAAACTTCGCTTCGCGGGTCCGCAGGTCGACCTGGGCAGCTACAGGTCTCTTGTCTCAGACAACGACATCCAGAAGAACATATCCATCACAATCGGATTCAAGGGCAGGATTCCATACCCCCTCATAGACGGACTCGTGGACCCCTCCGCGCAGCAGGAACAAGACTCCCACCCCTACACACTTAACTCAAAGTTCACGTTCGCGTCACACACAGAGAACAAATCCACATCAGAAACCAAAAGCGACCCCAAGGCGGCAAGCGGCATGCTATACGCATCCGAATTCGCCTTGTTGCTTGAGCCAAACAAACCTATCACCTGGAAAGTCGAACTCAGAGAAGAAAAAAACCCAAGTAACCCAGTCCTTCATCTCATTCACATCCCTTCATTACTCATCAAGCAGAGCGGCCTGCTTTCATTCGTGGAAATAAGCAGCGCGACCGAGAAGAAGACCCACATAGTTCAAGTAGCCCTCAAGGGGCTCATTCCCAGCGGGATGTCAGTACGACTACGAAAACCCCCCCCCAGCAAGGCCCAATCCAAAGAGGCCTCGCGGACGGTTCAAGTCCCCCTGCCTGGCGCAATCAATCGCCCTCTCTATGATTTGCGAACAGCACTCACCCACATTCACTACATTGGACCGTTACGCGCACCAGCCAAGCGCTACTACGTAGCCAACCTGGAGTCTCCGCCGGGACTAGATTCAAGCGGTGAATTCCTACCCTATGTTCTTCGCGAAAACACAGACACACTTGTCGACAACGCAACCCCAAAAACCTGGGAAATCTCACAAACAACATTAGCCGCAGCACTTAACTGCTGGCTTCAATACCTTCGCACAGGCGACACAGGCGACACCGACTCGAACGATAACGAAATTAACGTCTCCCACACGAAAGGCGTACTGGTTGAGTTCAAACTCAAGGACTCCCCAGGAAACAGCCAACATTCCCTCATTGACTCTGGATTCGGGTATTCTCAAATCCTCCCAATAATTGTCCGAGGACTCCTTGCCCCCGCGGGCAGTACTCTCATCATTGAACAGCCCGAACTCCATCTCAATCCAGCTCTCCAAGTACGGCTCGCAGAGTTCTTCATTGCAATGATGAAGGTCGGAAAACAGGTCATCATAGAAACCCATAGCGAGCACATCGTAAATTCGATCAGAGTCCTTGCGGCGGAAGAGCCGTCTGACGACATTGCATCAAATTCATCAATATATTACATTGAAAGCCAAGCCGACGCTCCGGTTGTACACACCCTCTCAATCCAAAGCGACGGTACTGTGCCGCGTTGGCCGCGTCATTTTTTCGGGGAAGCCCTGACACTCAGTGGCCGCCTACTCTCTGCACAGCGGAGCAAGCGTTCCTCTCGAGAGGCTCAATAAAGTGCCCCCACTACTCCTCCCATCACCAACCATCCTCGACCAAACTTTTCCTCGATCAAGAGACGAACTCGACTTGGTCGCAATATCACTAGGCGAGCTGCTCAACCTTCTCGACAACGACCAATGCGGCATTCTTCTCACAAACTCATTGCGAGAGTTCACTGAGTTTTTCGACTGGGACAGAACAGGCCCATATCCTCTTATTTCAGAAATACACAGATTCCTAAGTCTATTGACGCTCCAACCCCATGAACACTCGTTTGTTTTCGACACCAGCAATCTAAGCAATACTTCCCATCATCCCATTCCCGGCTCGTGCACAAGCGCCGGCCTTATACAAGAATGGTCGATCGAGGCTGGAAAAATCCTCCACGCCCACACCACACAAGGCGACCCTCGCGCTCCATGTATTGGTATAGCATGTGCTCTCGCTTTCGCAGGACGCAACAAAGACTGCTACACAGCCCCCGCAGCAGCACTACCTCTTGTGGGACCTGATGAAATCAGCAAACTACATGACATCTATGATTGGAAGACGCCGAGCGATATCCACCAAAAGGATGTGAGTTTCGCAGAGGCAAAGAAGAATATTTTCGCCATTGGCGCCACAGCCGTAACTCCCCCCAAGGGGTCCAGTCACTATATTGTCAAATTCAAAAACAACAGAAACTGGCCTCTGGATCGCAATACAGATCCCATCCCTCTTCGCTTTCTGGGACAGCTAAAGCAAATCACGGGATACCCTCTCGATGTCATAAAGACAGCCCTGATTGATGGCGAGCTACCCACAAAAACGATAAGAATCGCTGGAATCACTCAACAATAACCCCTGAAATAGACTGGCGTCTCCATCTCAAGTTACCGCAAGAAGAAGAGGACGGCCTCTCTCAATGCCTCACGCCCGCCCTGCGCCTGCACGTCGCCGTGACACAGCACCACCTGCTTCACGTCCAACGCGAGCACCCGCTCCAGCGACGCCTTCACCGCCCCCTCGGTCCTTCACCACCGCCTTGGTGATGACCGTGGGCGCAAGCCGCTGCCACGCGCCATTGAGCTTCAGATACGTGCGCGTCCGCGACAAGCCCGTCTGGTGGACGTTGAACGCTAGGTCCGTCAGCAGCACCATGCCCGTGGGCGGTGGAAGAACACGAACTCGTCCAGCTTCGGCATCCCCTTCACGTGCACCTGGTCGATACCCCGCCCATCCTGCGTCCCCCAGTTCCAGGTCGATGCGCAAACCCTTCCGCTTCGCCCTCAGACTCGCCGGCGCCACCACGCGCCCCTCCGGATACGCCGCCGCCCAGTCCCCCACCCTCAGGTGGTGCATCAGGTTCGGCGCGACGAGGAAGCTCACCGGCCCCAGGGCGTCCACCGCCGCGCGCTCCTCGGGCGTGCAGGCGACCGGCGAGTGCACCCACAGCCCCCCGCCCGGCAGCCGGATGACCGTCATCCGTTCCCTCAGCTCGAACACTCCCACCCGGAACGGAACCGCCAGGGAACGAACCTCTCCAGCCACGGCGCGCAGCATGTCCGAAGCGGGTCAATAAACACCCATACGGCACGGCTGCTCACGGGTGATACGGATACCGCTCCACGAATCCTCCAGGAGAGACCGCATACAGCTCGAACCAGTCGGTCTCGAGTTGGACGCCAGGGCCGAATCCCGGGCACTGGTCCACGCGCCGGTTGACGCGAACGAAGTGCCATCCGTCCTTGCGTGCGACGAGCAATTCCAAGGCGCGGGGTGAGAACGCACACGAGCGCCCGGCCTCCTTGGGAAAGCGCTTCAACACCTGCGTCAGCACGGAATGCGTGGCGAGGACCGCGGAGCCATCCAAGGTGGCCACGGGCTGAAGCTCTTCCTCCGGCCAAGGGATGGCTGACCCGGCATCATACGTGCCCACATCGACCCGCCCAGGTCCTGGCGCGACGAAGCCGACTCCCGCGTCCACCCCCCCGGCATCCGCTCGCGGAGGAAGCGCGCCGCCATCCGCCAGCAGCGAGGCGAACAGGATGACGAGTTGCGGATTGGGCATGGCGCACCTTCTACGGACGCGGCGATGTAATTCCCAAGCGCCCCCGCTCAACTAGGAGTCGTCCAGCGCGTCCAGGTGCGTCTGGGCGATTGCACGATAGTGGGGCACAACCTCAACAGCGAGCACATCCAAGAATGGCTGGCTTGCGCCATCCGTGTCTCCAGCGTCCTGGCGGTTGGCCGAGTCGACGATGGCGCGCGACAAGCGCCGCGACCCAACACGGATGCGACTGGCAACCTCGTCCAACAACGCAGCGGCGCTCTGCTCCTGTTGGAGTGCCCTCTCGGCTTCATCCGGTGGAATGGCGACCTGAGGAGCGGTGCGCCGGAGGATTGCCCGCGTCTCATCAGTGAGCGTGAACGGCTGTCCTTCGGAAGTACGGCGCGCGAGGTTCCGAACGTCGTCCCATTTCAAGTCTTCCGGCATTCGTGCCTCCTATCGCGCGTGGCAGATGTCGAACGGCCATTCGTGTTGGCCGTCGCAGTTGCGAAAGCAGGCGTAACAGTCCCCAACCCAGCGCCACCTCTCACCCGAGGCCCACCCCAAACAGGAGCAGGTAGGCATACCTACCACCCCACTTCACCCAGCCCGTGCTCGGTGAATGGAAACGGGCCAGGCTCTCACCCCGCGAGCCGCTGGAACGACTCGCGCAGTGCCTCGCGCGCGCCCTGAGCCTGCACGTCTCCGTGACACAGCACCACCTTGCCGCCCTCCAGGAGCCCTCACCACCCGAACCCAACGTCCTGCGACGAGCCAAGGGACGTCCTGGGACGACGGGAGCGTTGATTTCCGGGTGGCCCCAGCGTAGGCAACCGTCCTCTTTCAACGACTTTGAAAAGGTGCTCAGCACATGGCCGATAAGCTCACGCCCCGAGAGAAGGGCTTTTCCGAGTGGTACGTCGACCTGGTCCAGAAGGCGAAGCTCGCCGACTACTCGGACGTGAAGGGCTGCATGGTCATCCGTCCCAACGGCTACGCGCTGTGGGAGAACATGCAGCGCGTCCTGGACAAGATGTTCAAGGACCTGGGCCACAAGAACGCCTACTTCCCGCTGCTCATCCCCGAGAGCTACCTCAAGAAGGAAGCCGAGCACGTCGAGGGCTTCAACCCCCAGCTCGCCGTCGTCACCCACGCGGGCGGCGCCAAGCTCGAGGAGCCCTACGTCATCCGACCCACGTCGGAGACCATCATCAACCGCAGCTTCGCCAAGTGGGTGCAGAGCTACCGGGACTTGCCCCTGCTCATCAACCAGTGGGCGAACGTGATGCGCTGGGAGATGCGCACCCGCCTGTTCCTGCGCACCACCGAGTTCCTCTGGCAGGAAGGCCACACCTGTCACGAGACGGAAGAGGACGCGGAGAAGGAGACGCTCCAGATGCTGGAGGTCTACCGCACGTTCTCCGAGGACTACATGGCCATGCCCGTGATGACGGGCCGCAAGTCGGAGTCGGAGCGGTTCGCCGGCGCCCTGCGCACCTACAGCATCGAAGCCATGATGCAGGACAAGAAGGCCCTGCAGGCCGGCACCAGCCACAACCTGGGCCAGAACTTCGCCAAGGCCTTCGACACCAAGTTCCAGGGTCGCGACGGCCGCGAGCACTTCGTCTGGCAGACGTCCTGGGGCGTGTCCACGCGCCTCATCGGCGGCCTCATCATGACGCACTCGGATGACTCGGGGCTCATCGTCCCGCCGAAGCTCGCCGCCACGCACGTGGTCATCATCCCCATCTTCGGCAAGGCGACCGACGCGGAGAAGGCCCAGGTCCTGGAGAAGAGCCACGCGCTCGCCGCCGACCTGCGCAAGTCCGGCCTGGGCGTGGTGGTGGACGACGACGACAGCAAGGGCCCCGGCTTCAAGTACTTCGAGCACGAGCTGGTGGGCACCTGCGTGCGCATCGAGATTGGCCCCAAGGACCTGGCCAAGGGCACCTGCGTCATGGTGCGCCGCGACTTGAAGGTGAAGGAGTTCATCCCGCTGGGCGAGGCCGCCGACAAGGCCCGGTCCATGCTGGACCAGATGCAGAAGGACCTCTTCCAGAAGGCCAAGACGTTCCGCGACGAGCACACCTTCGAGGTCAACTCCTACGAGGAGATGAAGGAGAAGGCGGACGCGGGCTTCCTGCTCGCCCACTGGAACCTGGACCCCAAGGTGGAGGCGCGCATCAAGGAGGAGACGGGACTGACGACGCGCAACCGCCCCTTCGCGCTCAAGCAGGAGCCGGGCAAGTGCGTCGTCACCGGCGAGGACTCGCCGGGCCGCATCGTGTTCTCCAAGGCGTACTGAGTTCCACCGAGAGCACTGCTTCATGACGGAGGGCCGTGGGTGGACTCATTTGAGTTCTCCCTCGGCCCTCTCGTCGTTTCAGCGCCCGGTGCCGTCACACCGCGAAGGGTGTCTCACGCTCGAACTCGCGGCTGGGGATGCCCACGATTGAGTAGTTGGGCGACTGGAGCGGCGGCATGCGCCGGACGATGCGGCGGTGGAACGTGCGGTGGCTGCCCCGGAACTTCCCGCTGTTGTAGACGCGCAGCAGGTTCGCGGTGAACAGGCCGTTGAAGGCCCCGTCGCTGGAGAGCTGGTTGTCCTGGCACCCGGAGATGAGCAGCACCGTCGCCTTCGTCTTGGCAATCGGGTCCTCCTTCGGCAGCGCGGCCATGATGTCGTCGTAGAAGGCCTTGTTGTCCCGGTACGTGCGCAGCGCAATCGCCGTGGGCAGGTCCTTGAAGCGCCGCGCCTCCGGTGACGGGTCGTGCAGGGTGTCCGACAGCATCTCCAGGCTGCCTGTCCCTCGCAGCGCCGCATACGCCGCCTTGCTCACCGTGCCGCTGTGACAACTGTCGGAGAACATCAGCACGCGCACGCCCTGCTTCAGCTTGGACAGCGCGAGGTGGATTTCATCGTCGATGATTTCTCCGTCGAAGAGCACCCACGTCTCGTCCTGCGCGTCCGATTCGTCGCTGTTGCGGTCCGGGAGCTGCCCGCCGTGTCCCGAGTACGTCAGCAGGAACAAGTCCCCGGGTTGAAGCACGCGGGACGCCTCGTCCAGCTCCTTCAGGACGCGGCCCCGCGTCGCATCCCGGGTGAGCACCTTGCGCACCGTGGAGAACTTCCGCTCCTTCGCGATGGACTCCATGTCCTCCGCGTCCGCCTCGCAGGCGGTGAGCATTCCATCCCAGCCCGCGTAGTGCGCCGGGTCCACCGAGTTCAAGCCGATGTTCAACGAATATCCCTGAGCCATGAGTGACACTCCTCCTGTCACCGGAGGGAGCACGCGGCTTCCAGGTGTGAGCACTCCGGCCTCGGCGCGCCGAGCCTCCCCGCTCGCCCCACGTCCGCTCAGCCCACCTCGCGCAAGGCCTGCTTGCCGGGGACGAAGGTGGCCACGGGCTCGGCCTTGCCCGCGACGGGCAGGAGCTCCGCGGGCTCGAAGCGCAAGGACGCATCGCCCTCACAGAAGCAGCGCGTGGCCTCCGACACCAGCATGGCCACGCCCACCTTCTTCGTGAGTCCTTCAATCCGACTGGCCAGGTTCACCGCGTCGCCAATCACCGTGTACTCGCGCCGCTGCGAGCTGCCCACGTCTCCCACGACGACGCGCCCCGTGTGGATGCCGATGCCGATGCGCAGCGGCTCCTCACCGCGCGCCACGCGCTCCGCGTTGAGTGTCTCCAGCGCCTCCAGCATCGCCAGCCCGCACGCCACCGCGGCCTTCGGGTGCCCCGGCAAGTCCAACGGCGCGCCGAAGTACGCGAGGATGCCGTCGCCGATGAACTTGTCGAGCGTGCCTCCGTGGCGGAACACCACGTCCACCATGCGCGACAGGTACTCGTTGAGCAGCGCCACGACTTGAGGACTGTCCAGGCGCTCGGACATGGAGGTGAAGCCTCGGATGTCGGAGAACAACAGCGTCACCTCACGGTGCTCGCCACGCCCCGCCTCGGTGCCGTGCTGGGCAATCTGGCGGGCGACCTCGGGGGAGAAGTAGCGGCCCAGCCGCTCCAGCCGCACCTCCTCCTGCGCCACCTGCGTCACCAACCCCAGCACCTGCCGGCTGATGAAGGCAGCCGCGAGCGCCCCCAGCGACAGCACCAGCACCATGCCCGGCAGGAACGACTGCCACTCCACCTGGGCCTGGAACACCAGCATCTTCTCCAGGCCGATGGCGACCACCGTGGCGAGCACGACGATGACTCGTGACAGCGTCACCAGGGACACCAGCACCACGAGCACGATGTACACGCCCAAGGTCAGCAGCGCGGTGGGCACCGCGTTGTCATTGCCCACCGTGGCGATGGCCAGCGACTGGAGGGCGAAGACCGCGGGCATGTCCAGGAAGACGAGCCCGAGCGCCGGACGCCGCCCCAGGCGGGGGAAGCGCCGCGCGCCAGCCCACAGCAGCACCGCCAGCGCCAGGTACGCGGCGAGCACTCCGAGCGGCGTGCGCCAGTCGAGCAGCCACGACATCATCAACCAGCTCGCCGTGCCCGCCGCGCGCACCCGGTTGAGCCACTCGCCCACCTGCGCGCGCCAGCCCTCCAGGCGTCGCCGGAGCGTCTCCTCGACATGGGAAAGCATCCGCATGAGCCCGCTACGCTAGCCCACCCCACCACCACCCTCCAGGGAGGCACTGACCCGCTCCCCGAGGACCCACGTGCGGTATCTTGGACCCCAGGACATTCATGGCGAGCATCGGTCACGTGGCGGTGGGCATGGCCCTGGGGCGGTACGAGGCGAACGGCGGGTCGACCCGACGCCTGGTTGCCTCCATGGCACTCTTTTCAATGCTGGCCCTGCTCCCGGACGCGGACGTGGTGGCCTTCGTCTTTCGCATTCCGTATGCGGCGCCGTGGGGCCACCGGGGCGCGTCACACTCGTTCGTGTTCGCGGCGGCGGTGGCGCTCGTGGTGGCCGCGGTGGCGAAGTGGGCGCGAGCGCCCGCGGGACGCTGGGGTGGGCTCGCGTTCCTCGCGGTGGCGAGCCACGGGCTGTTGGACTCGCTGACGGATGGTGGACTGGGCGCGGCGCTGCTGTGGCCCGTCTCGAACGCGCGGCTGTTCGCCCCCGTGCGTCCCTTGCCGGTGTCACCCATCGGCGCGGGCATGCTGTCGCCGCGCGGGCTGTATGTCGTCGGCGCGGAGCTGCTCGCCTTCATCCCCTTCTGGGCCTACGCGCTCTGGCCGCGCGGGTCCGCGAGAAAGTCCTGAGTCATGCGCCTGTTCACCGCCGTCACGCTGGGGGCCACCATCGAGGCCCGGGTCGCCGCCGAGATGAAGCGGCTGCGTCGGCTCGCCAACCACGCCCGCTTCGTGCGAGTCGAAGGCGTGCACCTCACGCTCGTGTTCCTGGGCGAAGTGGAGTCCTCGCGACTGCCCGCCATCCGTGACGCGCTGGCCTCGGTGGGTCCCCGGCATGCACCGTTCACACTGTCGGTGGGCGGAGGCGGAACCTTCGGGACACCCACGCATCCGCGCGTGCTCTGGGCGGACGTGCGGGGAGAGACCGACGCGCTCAAGGCGCTCCAGGCCGACACGGCGGAGCAGTTGCTGCCGCTCGGCTTCGAGTCCGAGTACCGCGACTACGCGCCGCACCTGACGCTGGCCCGGAGCTCCGCGTCCTCTGGAGACCCGGCGCTGCTCCAGTGCGTGAAGGCGCTGTCCGTCACGGACCTCGGGGAGGGGCGCGTGGACCGGCTCGTCCTCTTCGAGAGCCGTGGCCCGGAGTACCACCGCGTGGCCGAAGTGCCGCTGACGCGCACCGCCTGACCGGCGCGCCGCGCTCCGGGGAACACCGTCGGCGCCAAGGGCGTCACAGGCCTCGCGGATGGGCGCGCGGGAGTGGCCCCTGGCATCAGGGCTGCACTGTGAGACGGCAGGCGCGACAAGCGCTGGAAAGGACAGGGTCCATGCGGTGGCTCGTGCTGTGGGGGGTGTGGTTGTGGGGACTCGGCGCGGTCGCGGCGCCTCGGGAGGGGCTGGAGGCCAACCTCATGACGGGGGACGTCGTCCTGCACACCTCGCGCTCGCGGCAGTCGAAGGCCATCCAGGCTGCCACGCACAGCCCGCTCTCCCACGTCGGGCTCGTGGAGGTGACGAAGCAAGGCATCTTCGTGGTGGAGGCCGTGCAGCCGGTGCAGCGCGTCCCTTTCGCGAAGTGGAAGGCACGCGGCGTGAAGGGCCACATCCTCGTGCTGCGCCCCGAAGGCCTGACTGTCGAGCAGCGCCAGCGCGCGCTCGAGGCCGCGAAGGCCCACCTGGGCAAGCCGTATGACTGGCTCTTCGGCTGGGGCGATGAGGCGATGTACTGCTCGGAGCTGGTGCGCAAGGCATACGCGCAGGGCGCCGGTGTGGAGTACGGCACCCTGGAGAAGCTGGGCTCGCTCGACGTCGCGGGCCTGGAGCAGCAGATGCGACAGCGCTACGGCACCCGGGTTCCGCTGGAGCAGGAACTGATAACGCCCGCCAGCCTCTCCCGTGATTCTCGATTGATGGTGCTTCACTCGGATTTCCCGAGCGAGCGCGACCCGGGGTCCTGAATATCCACGGGTGTATTCAACCCCGACGCGGAGAAGGTGAGCCGAGCCCTAAAGCACGAGTAGACTTCGGGCATGCGACGACTCCTGCTCGCCCTCCCCCTCATCCTTCTCGCCGGCTGCAAGAAGGAGGTCACCCAGGGTGCCGTGAAGGTCACGGTGAACTACGGTCCCTTCCTGCCGGGATGCCTCCGAGTGGAGGCGTTCGACGTGGTCAGCAAGACGACTCTCGTCAAGGAAGTCACGGGCGCGGAGGTAAAGGGGGCTCGCGGTGGCGGCGGCAGCATGACGGTGGCGCTGGCGCCTCCTCTCGATTGGGGTGCCTTGGTGGGAGTCCGGGCCACCGCCTTCGAGCAGGCCTGCACGGCCGACCCTGGGGTGGTCACCGACTCGCAGAACGTGACGGTGGAGGTCGACACCGTGCAGACCATGACCCTGTCCCTTCAGGCGGTGGACGCGGACCTGGACGGCTACGTCGCCAAGAGCAGCAACGGCACCGACTGTCGGGATGATGTCTTGAGCATCAACCCCGGTGCCGCCGAGCTGTGCAACGAGCAGGACGACAACTGCGACGGCATCAGCGACACGGACTTCTTCCAGTTGGGCCAGGCCTGCACGGCGTCGGTGGACTGCGCGGGCGTGTTCCGCTGCAACCTGACGGACCGCGTCCAGTATTGCGACACCCCGCCCAGCAGGAACGTGTATCGGGACGAAGACCAGGACGGCCACGGGAAGAAGGACTCCATGCCCCTCGCCGTCTGCGGCCTCACGCCCACCGGTTACACCAGCAACGCTCCGGATGATTGCAACGACACGAACCCCAACATCCGTCCGGGGCTCACCGACCTCTGCGACACCGTGGACAACAACTGCGATGGGGAACTGAACGAGGGCTTCCCCACGCTCAACGTGTCGTGCACTGATTCGTTCCAGTGCCCTGGGACGAATCAGTGCAACGGCATCCAGACGGCGGTGGAGTGCGTGACGTCCTCGGTGGCCACGTTCTGGTCCCTGGACGAGGACGGTGACGGCTTCGGGAGCACCACTGGCGTCGTGCAGTCCTGTGTGAAGCCCGCTGGCGCCTACGTCGCGGACAACACGGACTGCAACGACGGCAACCCGCGGACCTTTCCCGGCGCGCCCGAGCTGTGCGACGACCTGGACAACGACTGCGACAACCAGAAGGAGCCCCAGAGCATCTGCCCGGGTGGAAACGCTCCCGCATGGGCATCACAGACGGTGGGGGGCGGTGTGTGGCTCTCCGCCTCCTCGTGGATCCGCGGCGGTGTCTGGGTCGGAGGGGATGGCAACCGTCGCGCGCGCCTGCTGCCCTCTGGCACGAACTTCACGGTCATCACGGATGGCAGTTGTAGCGACGGTAGCACCCGATGGCGCAGCGTCTGGGCCGACCCCAACGACGGACGTGCGTGGCTCGGCACCGAGGGAGGCAAGAAGGCACATCAGAGCACCAGCGCCGCAGGCTGCACGGAGGGGGATGATGACGACCTCTTCATCCACGGCCTCGTGGGGCTGAGGACCAACAACATCCTCACCCTCTATGGAGCCTCCGACAGCTCGGCGGCCAACGAGGGCGCGGCCTTCCGGTGGGACGGTGGCGGCGCGGTGACCTACAACGCGAGCGCCAACGACCTCGGATTCGTCTACGACATCCACGGCACCAGCCCGAACCGTCTGCTGCTGGTGGGAAGCTCGACGGGAAGCCCCTCCAGTTCGCGGACGCCGCGCGTCTACCGCTTCAACCCCGGCAACAACGAGTGGGTCTCCGAGAACGCGGAGAACAACACCTCGGGTGCCCGCGCCCTCCGCGGTGTCTGGGTGGTGAACGACCAGGTCGCCTTCGCGGTGGGTGATTCAGGAACTGTCCTGAGGAAGCTTGGCGACAACGCCTGGGTCAAACAGGATTTCCCCAGCACCCACAACCTGAAGTCGGTCATCGCCTTCGGCTCCGGGTCCGCGTACGCCACCTGTGCCGATGGTGACATCTACCGGTTCAACGGCACGGCATGGACGGAGATCCACTCCATCTCCGGTTCCACCCCGGACCTCAACGACATCACCGGCACGGGCCCCGACGACCTCTGGGTCGTGGGCGAGGGCGGTCGCATCCTCCGCTGGCCCGCCTGGCCGTAGTCACACGAGGCCTCACCCGCCGCGCCGTGCCACCACGAAGCGGCGGGTGAACAGGAACGGCGTCCCCCGCGCATGAGCGGGGTACGCACCGCGCAAGCGCGGCCCCAGCTCGTCCAGGAACGCCTTCCCCTCGTCCGTGCCCAACGCCGCCAGCACCGGCCGCAGCGTCGTCCCCAAGAGCCACTGCAACACCGCGTCCTCGCCCTGCAGCAGGTGAAGGTACGTGGTCTCCCACGCGTCCACCGCCATCCCCTGCCCCGCCAGCAGCGACTCGTACGTCTCCAGCGTCTCCACGGGCCGCTTCCTCACGGGCGCGAGCGTCCGGGCGAAGCGCGGCAGCGCCTTCACTTCGTCGACGAGGCGGTGCGAGGGCGCATCGAAGTTGGCCGGCACCTGGAAGGCCAGCACCGCGCCCGGCGCCAGCTTCGCCACCAGTCGCCCCATCAGCGCCGCATGGTCCGGCACCCAGTGCAGCGCCGCGTTCGACACCAGCACGTCCAGCGGCACCGGAGGCGTCCACCCCGCGAGGTCACCCACCTCGAAGCGCACGGTGCCCGGCGCGGGACGGCGGCGCGCCTCCTCCACCATCTCCACCGACGAATCCACGCCGTACACCCTTGCGCCGGGCCAGCGCTCGGCCAGCACGCGCGTCAAATCCCCCGTCCCGCACCCCAGGTCCGCGACGTGCGTCGGCGCGTCCACGTCCACCCGCGACAACAGCTCGAAGAAGGGCCGCTTCCGCTCATCCCGGAAGCGCGTGTACTGCGACGGGTCCCACATGCCAGCCTCCCGGCGGCGTGCTCGCGCCGCGCACCGGAAGGTCTAACCCACCCACCCGCTCAGCGCTTGATGCGCAGCACCTGGAAGCCCTTCCCCCCACTCCCAAAGCCGCTCACGTTCTCCATCCGCACCACCAGCTCCCCGGAGGGCAGCACGCCCCACACGTCCGCGCGCGCCAGGTCGGCCCCGCTCATGCGCTCGTGGCGCCGCGCCTCCTGCCACGTCTGCCCGTCCCCACTGGTGAAGAGCCGGGCGGAGACGTCACCCGGCGCCTGCACGTCCCCCGCGCTGGACCAGGCCGTCCCCCGCACCCAGCCCCCCCCCGGCGCGGCCACCAGCGGGAACCCCGGCCCCGGCCGCT